>Ga0316205_10000640_pt1 | contig 58541 bp, 55 predicted proteins | sample 3monthpyrite_MG_FD_204941 | JGI IMG/M metagenome (GOLD analysis project Ga0316205, IMG submission 204941) | Microbial mat bacterial communities from mineral coupon in-situ incubated in ocean water Damariscotta River, Maine, United States -... | ecosystem: Environmental > Aquatic > Marine >...
CTACACCCGCGCCGCCGAATGGGAACAAGAAGAGTTTGACCGCACCGTGACCAATTGGGAAATCACGCGCGGCTTTGAAAGGGCCTGATACCTTATGAAGATCCAATGCATCTCGCCCATAGACGGATCCGTCTATGCGACACGGCAAACGCTGACCCGGGCCGAGGCGGAAAGCGTCGCCCGGCGCGCAGAGATTGCGCAGGCGACATGGGCCGCGCGCCCGCTGGCCGAACGCGTCGCTCTGGTGCGGGCGGGTGTGGCCGCCATCGGCGCGATGAACGACGAGATCGTGCCGGAAATCGCGTGGCAGATGGGCCGCCCCATCCGCTATGGCGGCGAGTTCGGCGGTGTCGACGAGCGCGCCTCGTATATGGCCGACATCGCGGATGACGCCCTGGCCCCGATCGTGGTCGAAGACAGCGATGCCTTTCGCCGTGTCATCAAGCGCGTGCCTCATGGGCTGGTTCTGGTCGTGGCCCCGTGGAACTACCCCTATATGACCGCCATCAACACCGTCGCGCCGGCGCTCATCGCGGGCAATGCCGTGCTGCTGAAACATGCCTCGCAAACGCCCCTGGTCGGCGAGCGGATGGCGCAGGCCTTTCACTCGGCCGGAATTCCCGAAGACGTGTTCCAGAATGTGTTCCTCGATCACAAGACGACATCGGATCTGATCGCGGCCCGGACCTTTGGGTTCGTGAATTTCACCGGCTCGGTCAACGGTGGCCGTGTGATCGAAACCGCCGCTGCGGGCACCTTCACCGGCATCGGGCTGGAACTCGGCGGCAAGGATCCGGGCTATGTGCGCCAGGATGCGCCGCTTGATGCGGCGGTTGAAACCCTCATTGACGGGGCGATGTTCAATTCCGGCCAATGCTGCTGCGGGATTGAACGGATATATGTCCATGAGAGCCTGTTCGACGCCTTCGTGGACAAGGCCGTGGCCATCGTGAATGGCTATAAGCTTGGCAATCCGTTGGCGGCCGAAACCACGCTTGGCCCCATGGCCCACGTGCGATTCGCCGACCACGTGCGTGCGCAGACCGCCGACGCGATCGCGGCAGGGGCCAGGGCGCATATCGACCCGGCGACATTCCCCGAGGATGGCGGTGCCTACCTGATGCCGCAGATCCTGACGAACGTGACGCATGATATGCGCGTGATGCGAGAGGAAAGCTTTGGGCCGGTTGTGGGCATCATGCCCGTCGCCTCGGATGCCGAGGCCATCGCCCTGATGAATGACAGCGACTTTGGCCTGACGGCGTCGCTCTGGACGCAAGACACTGCGCGCGCCGAATGGATCGCCGATCAGATCGAGACCGGGACCGTGTTCATGAACCGCGCCGATTATCTCGACCCGGGCCTGTGTTGGACCGGCTGCAAAGACACAGGCCGTGGTGGGGGGCTCTCTGTGATCGGGTATCACACCCTCACGCGTCCAAAATCCTACCACCTCAAGAAAGCGTAACATCCATGAGCCTCATAGCAAACTGGTCTTACCCCACGGCGATCCGGTTCGGTGCGGGACGTATCTCTGAAATCGCGGATGCCTGCGCGATGGCGGGCATCAAAAAACCACTGCTGGTCACTGATCGCGGGCTGGCGAACATGGCGATCACCACCCAGACGCTCGATCTTTTGGAGGCGGCGGGCCTGGGCCGCGCGATCTTTGCCGAGGTCGACCCCAACCCCAATGAGAAGAACGCCCTGGCCGGTGTCAGAGCCTTCAAAGAGGGCGGCCATGACGGTGTGATCGCCTTTGGCGGCGGCTCGGGCCTTGACCTGGGCAAGCTGGTGGCCTTTCTGGCGGGCCAGACGCGGCCGCTATGGGATTTCGAGGATGTCGGCGATTGGTGGACCCGCGCCGATGCCGCGGCCATCGCGCCGATCGTGGCGGTGCCAACGACGGCGGGCACCGGATCCGAGGTCGGGCGTGCGTCGGTCATCACAAACTCTCAGACCCAAGAGAAGAAGATCATCTTTCACCCCAAATTCCTGCCCACGGTGGTGATCTGCGACCCTGAACTGACCATGGGCATGCCCAAGGCCATCACGGCCGGTACCGGGCTTGATGCTTTTGCACATTGTGTCGAGGCGTTCTGCTCGCCGCATTATCACCCGATGTCGCAGGGCATCGCGCTGGAGGGGATGCGGCTGGTCAAGCAATACCTGCCCCGCGCCTACGCCGACGGCACCGATATCGAGGCCCGCGCCCATATGATGAGCGCCGCCGCGATGGGGGCTACGGCGTTTCAAAAAGGCCTCGGCGCGATCCACGCGCTGTCGCATCCCATTGGCGCGATGTATCACACCCACCACGGGACGACGAACGCGGTGTGCATGCCGGCGGTTTTGCAGTTCAACAAACCGGCGGTCGAGACGACGCTGGCCCAAGCCGCCAGGTATCTGGGCCTGCAAAATGGCTTTGACGGTTTCTGCGCCTATGTCGATGAGCTGAACACATCGCTTGGCATTCCCAAGACGCTGTCGGATCTGGGTGTGAAAGACCCACAGATCGACCGTATCGTTGCCGGCGCGCTTGCCGATCCCAGCACCGGGGGCAACCCGATAGCGATGACCAAGGAGAACACCACCAAGCTGTTATTGGCCTGCCTGTGACACAGCCAACGTGCCCATGACTGTCAATCGGCATTCAAAGTTGACCCTCTGTCGGCGCGCAAAAATGATCCCCCTTTGTGCTGAGCTGGCCCGGTGCTGCGTAGTCTCCAATTAACGCAGCGGCCTCGGGCCAGCGTGGTTGCGGCTGGGGATCAGGCTCGGTTTTTGAAGCGCCAGCTTTCGGTGCCGGTTTGGGCGAAGGGAAGGTAGCCACGCTCATCTAGGATCAGGACGCCGAGGCGGGAGATCAGGTCGGCGGTTCGGCCCTGCCGTTCGGCGCGGGCTTCGGCGTCCAGCTTGTTCACGAGATCGACGACCTGGAAGAACACCGTCACGCCATCCCGGTGCCCCCCTTATGCGAGATTATGGACGTCAGTCCAAGAGGTTACCGCGCCTGGCGGTCATTCCGGACCTGCGTTCAAGGCGTGTCATTGGCTGGGCCGTCAGCAACCGGATGAAACGTGACAGGTCCAGAGGCCATCGTTCCGATAGAACCCAGGCCGCTCATGCACAAACATTCAAACTGGACCACGCAGGTGGGGCTGATCAAAACTGCTATGGTCGGAAAGACCGATGGCGCGCTCGATTTCGGGGCGTCTGTGGTAAAGCCCGAGAACCTCGCCCTGCATTCGAACGAGCGCCGCGATGGTATCGAGCGTGGGCGTTGCAATATCCAGACGGCGCGCCAGTTCCAGCACCGAACAGACCAGCGCATCCAGCTCCATCGGCCGGTTTTGCTCCACGTCGTGCCGGGTGGAAGGCTTGTGGCCGATGATTGCCGCCGCCCCGTCGATGCGCCGCTCGATGCCGACAGTAAACCGTGCGCCTGCCGCCTCGCCGACGCGCTGGCACTCTGCCATCGCATCCCGGATCACGGCCCGGCATGCCGGATCGGTCCCGATCAGGTCGAGGCTGGCACCGGTAAGCGCCGAGACCGGGTTGAAGGAACAATTGCCCCAGAGCTTGATCCACAGCTCATCGCGGATACGTGGCTTGACCGGAGCGCGAAGCCCCCCGGCGCGCATCAGGCGCGACAGCTCCATCGCGCGATCGCTGCGGCTGCCATCGGGCTCGCCCAGTGTAAACCGATCGCCGCTTTTATGGGCGACCACCCCGGGTTCGACGATTTCGCAGGCCGGGTAGACCACGCACCCAATGGCACGTTCGGGGCCAAAGGTCTTCCATTGCGCGCCGTCGGGGTCCACGGTTTCGACCCAGGTGTCATCCATCGCGGTGCCGGTATTGGCGGCATGGAAATACCACCAGGGAATGCCGTTCACCGCCGGCACAATGGCCGTATCATCGTGCAGGAGCGGCGCGAACTGATCGACAATAGGCGGCACGGAATGGGCCTTGAGCCCGATGATCACGTAATCCTGCGGCCCCAGATCGGCGGCGGTGTCGCTGGCTTTCAAACGCAGGGTTTCGCTGTGGCCATCCTTGATCAGGGTCAGGCCGTTTTCCTGAATCGCCCTGAGATGCGGGCCGCGTGCAATCAGGCTGACCTCGGCCCCGCCCTGGTGCAGCGCATGCGCAAGATAGCCGCCGATGGCCCCGGCCCCGAAGATGCAGATACGGGCCATCAGCTCAGCCCCAGTTTCTCGGCCAGGCCGATGCGTTGCAGCTTGCCGGTCGCGCCCTTTGGGATTTCATCGCGCACGATGATCGTGGCCGGAACCTTGAACGCGGCCAGGCGTTCGGCGGCATAGGCCTTGAGCTCGGACGGGTCCGCGCTCTGGCCTTCCTTGTAAACGACCACGGCGGCCACGGATTCACCCAGTTTTTCATGCGGCAGGGCAAAGGTGACGATCTGGTCAATGGCGGGATGGGCCTGCAGCACATCATCCACCTCGCGCGGGGCAATCTTTTCGCCGCCGCGATTGATGATCTCCTTCAGCCGCCCCGATATGGTCAGGTAGCCGTCAGAATCCAGCACACCCAGATCGCCGGTTCGGAACCAGCCATCCGAAAAGGCGGTCGCATTGGCATCGGGGTTGTTCTCGTAGCCGGAAAACACATTGGGGCCGCGAATGACGATCTCGCCGCTTTCGCCCTGCGCCAGAACCGCGCCTTCGGGGTCCATGATCGCAACCTCGGGGCCAGCGGCGCAGCCCACGGTGCCGGGTTTGCGCGCGGCGGGCGGCAATGGGTTGCAGGCCATCTGATGGGCGGCCTCGGTCATGCCGTAAGCCTCGATGACCGGACATCCCAGCACCTCCTCCAGCTCGGCCATCACCGGCGGCGGCAGCGACGAGGAGGAGGATCGGGCAAAGCGCAGGCGGGCGTTTTCCACGATCTCAGCGTTGCGCGCGGCGCGCGACAGGATCGCCTGATGCATGGTGGGCACGGCGGTGTACCATGTCGGCCGCGTCTGGTCGACCCAGCCAAAGAATTTCAACGCGTTGAAGCCCGGTGTGCAGACAACATGCGCGCCCGCCGCAACAGAAGCCAGCAGCGAAGCGATGAGCCCGTGAATGTGAAAAAGCGGCATGATGTTGAGCCCGGTATCGTCGGGCGTCAGGGCGAGCGAGGCTCTGATATTGCGCGCCGATGCCAACACGTTCCGGGTGCTGAGCGGCACCACCTTGGGCCGCGACGTGGTACCGGAGGTATGCAGAACAAGGGCCTCGTCGCTGCCCTCGGACCAGCCGGGTCGCCTCGGCACGCCCGACAGATCGGACGCGTCAAAGCGGAACGCCCCGGCGGGATCGGTCGCATCCCATCGGATCGACAGGACGGGCACAGCGAGATCGGCCGCCGCCGCCAGCACCGGCGACGTGCTGCCAGCTTCGACGATCACCACTTTCGCGCCGAGATCCTGGAGGTAAAAGGCGAACTCATCCTTCGTGTAGGACGGGTTGAGCGGCGCAGAGGATGCACCGGCGCTGACCGCCAGAAAGGCCGCCGCCATTTCCGGGCCGTTGGGCAGGACAATGGCAACCCGGTCATTTCGCCCGACACCAAACCGGTTCAGATCGCTGACAGTGCCTGCGATCTGTGCGGCCAGCCCGCCATAGGTCAGGCTCTTGCGCCCGGGCGCACCTATCGCGGGTGCCTCCGCCGGAGACGCCTGCACCAATTCAAGTATCGAGTTCATGCAGGAAACCTCCCTCTCGTTTCAGATGCGGCCGGTCAGACGACCTTGACCCGCAGATCCCCGACGCCCGCAACATGCCCGTGAATATCGTCACCGCGCATCACGGGCCCGACGCCCGAGGGCGTTCCGGTGAGGATCACATCACCGGAGTGCAGTGTAAACAGATCCGACAGATAGGAAATCATTTCCGGGATCTTCCAGATCAGCTGATTGAGGTCGCCCTCCTGCCGGGTTTCGCCGTTGATCTTCAACCAGACCGGGCCTTCGGTCGGGTGGCCGATCTCGGCGGCAGGCACCAGCGCGGAACAGGGCGCGGAATGCTCGAAGGCCTTGCCGATTTCCCAGGGCCGGCCCATTTTCTTCATCTGGCCCTGAAGGTCGCGGCGGGTCATGTCGAGCGACACCGCGTAGCCAAAGACGCAGTCCATCGCCTTGTCGGCGGGGATGTTGTCGCCGCCCGATTTCAGGGCCACGGCCAGTTCGATCTCGTGATGCACATCGCTTGTCATCTCGGGATAGGGAAAATCATTGCCTTCCAGCAGCAGGTTATCGGGGTTCTTTTGAAAGAAGAACGGCGGCTCCTTGTCCGGGTCATGGCCCATTTCAATGGCATGGGCGGCGTAATTCCGGCCGACGCAATAGACCCGGTTCACCGGAAAAAGCTGGCTCGATCCCCGGACCGGAAGGGTCGTCTGCGCCTGGGGGGGGAAGATGTAAGTCATGGCGTATCGGCTTTCTGTTTTTTATTGATGTGACGTCGGTTTTTGCGGTCCCGAAACCAGTTCCGGTATATTCAGCTCCCTGGCAATCTCGGCCAGCACCTTGACCAGGTTGGCATGGAGCGGGATTCCGTTGGTGGCTCTTTCGGCCCTGGTGTTCTCCCTCTCCTGGCCGGGTATGCGGATGGGCCCATGCCCCGGCAATGGCGCGCTCTCGCGCAGTTCCCGGAAAATCCTGTCGGCGGACGCCTTGAAGAGATCGACCTCGCCAAAAGCCGCAACCGAGATCGCGGCAATGAACTGGCCGGTATTGGTGGCGGCCGCGCTCTGCTTGGTGAAATTGACCACGTCGCGGCCAAAGGCGGCCCCGTTCAGGGTTCCGGCCAGCAGGCCGATGGCCATCGCCAGCCCATAGCCCTTTGCCCCGCCGATCGGCAAGAGCAGCCCTTCGTCCTGGCGGGCCGGGTCGGTCAGGGGGTTGCCCTCCCGGTCGACCATCCAGCCCTCGGGCATCCGTTCGCCGCGCTGGGCCAGCACCTTGATCTTGCCCGCGGCCGCCGTCGTCGTGGCCATATCGAGCACGAAAGGCGGCGATGTGGCGGCGGGAATGGCAATGGCCAGCGGGTTGGTCCCAAGCAACAGCTCCAGGCCGCCGAACGGGGCGACGTGATTGGCGCTGCCGACGGCACCGACAATGCCGATCATGTCCGCCCGGGCGATCATGTTGACATAAAGCGATGCCGGACCGGCGTGATTTCCATTGCGCACCCCGACCCAGCCCACGCCCTGTTCGGCCGCCTTTGCAATGGCAATCTCGGCGGCGCGCTTCATGGCCAGATGCCCCAAGCCGTTATCGCCATCGACAACCGCCGTCGCGCCGGTTTCGCTGGCAAGATGCAGGTTCGGCACGGGGTTGTTTCCTCCGTCCCGCAGCCGGTTCACATATTGCCGCAACCGAAACGATCCGTGCGTGTCATATCCCAGCAGATCGGCCTCGACCATCAACCCGGACACGGTCTGGGCGTCCTGCAACGGGACGCCCAGCGCAGTGAAGGCCGAGGCGAGAAAGGTCTCGATATCTCTCGCCTCGTAAGTTGCCGGTTCTGTCGTCATTTCCGTGCCTCGGCCATGGTCGGTTCAGAAACGGGTATTGGCGTAGTATTCCACCTTTTGTTCGAGCCAGCCGATCGCAGACGAGAACAACAGGGCGAATATGAACAACACGATCGTCAGCGCCCAGAACTCCTCGAATTGGAAATTGTCCGAGAAGGTCCGGAAAAGCCTGCCCAGCGCAACGACCGATACCAGAAGCTGTCCGATGACGATGCCCTTCACGGCCCGGATAAGCCCCATGCGAATCCCGGCCAGAATCTCGGGCAGCGCCGCCCAGAACAGCACCTTGGTCAGCAATTGCCGCCTGCTGGCACCAAAGGATTTGCCCATCTCTGACAGGGATGGCGAGATATGGTTCACCCCCGCAAAGGTGTCGAGCGCGATGATCCAGGTCGAAAACAGCACGACCGTCACCACGATGGTGGTTTGCCCAAGCCCGAAGAGCAGCATCAGGACAGGCACCAGCGAGGAAAGCGGCGCGCTGGCAAAGATATTCACCCACATGCCAAGAATGCTGTTGGCCATGCGCGAGCTGCCCATCAGAAACCCGATCGTGATGCCCGCCACGATGGAAATCCCCATGCCAATGACAAAGGACTGGAAGGTCAGCCAGGCCGCGGATTGAAAGTCCGCCCGCGCGATCAGCTGAAAAAGCTCCAGGACCACAGCCGAGAACGGCGGCAGGATGAAGGCCAGATCCATTTGGCCGGCAACTTCCCAAAGGGTAATCCAGATCAGCAGGGAAAAGACCGGCGGGATTCGAATTCCAAAAACGTCCATCTGTCTGCCTCCTATTCCAGATATTTCTTCAGGTCCGACCAGATCTCCTCGATGGTATCGAGATAGGTCTTGTCGCGGCGAATGTCTTCGGGACTGGAATCGCGGCTGATCTCGGGCCGGATGATGGAATGGATGCGCCCCGGACGGGGTGACAAAAGAACGATCTGATCCGAAACATAGACCGCTTCTTCAATCGAGTGCGTGACGAAAATCACCGACTTCTTTTCATGGGCCAGCAGGTTCAGCAGATCTTCCTGGAACTTGCGCCGGGTCTGTTCATCGACGGCCGAAAACGGTTCGTCCATCAACAACACATCGGCATTGACGGCCATCGCGCGGGCCAGCCCGACCCTTTGGCGCATACCGCCCGACAATTCATGAGGATATTTATCCTCGAACCCAGAGAGGCCCACCTCGTTGATATAGTGCCGCGCTTTGGCTTCGCGCTCGGCTTTTGGCTTGTTCGTCAGCTCCAGGCCAAAACCGACATTGCGCAGCACCGTCGCCCAAGGCAGCAGGGCGAAATCCTGAAAGACAAAGGCACGCTCCGGCCCCGGTCCGGTCACCTGTTTGCCATTGACCATAACCTGGCCATCGGTTGGCTCCAGCAGGCCGGCGATGATCTTGAGCAGCGTCGTTTTTCCACAACCGCTGGGCCCCAGCAGCGTGGTCATCTGACCCCGTGGAAAATCAAGGTTTATGGAATTCAGGGCGTGTATGTCCGACCCATAGTATTTGGTTATATCGCGGACTTCGACAACATTATCCTGGGCTTGGGTGTCGGCCTGAACAGGCTCGGCTGCCATTGAAAGAGTGGACATCAGTGACCCTTTTTCTTTTCTGGGCGGAAGAAGTTGATCTCGGCTTTTTCCAGCAGGCCAACCATGACTGCCGAAAAGACGATGATCGTGAACACGGCGGCATACATGTAGTCATAAGCCGCAATCGATCGGTTATAGGAGATGAGGTCGCCGATGCCTGTCGGTGTGATCAGCAATTCGGCCAGGATGACGCCGATGAACCCGGCCGCCACACCCAGACGCAACCCCGCAAAGATGATCGGAGCCGCATTGGGAATGATCACGCGCCAGATCTCCTGCATGCGTGTTCCCTGGAACGATCGGCACATCTGGATCAGCGAAGGGCTGGCGTTGCGCACGGCCTTGTAGGTATTCAGGACGATGATCGGGGCCGCCAGCATGATGACCGCGACGGTCTTGGCCGTCAGGCCAATGCCGTAGGCATAGGTAATCAGCGGAATCAGCGCCGCCACGGGCGATGCCTGAAGCACCACGAAAATCGGTTCCCAGAACCATTGGAACAGCCGGTTGAGCCCCATGCTGACGCCGATGGCAACACCGAACCCGGCCGAGATCAAGACGCCAACCCCAAGGGGCTGCAATGTTTGACCGTAGGCGCGCAGGATGCTGCCGTCTGCGGTCATGTCATAGAGCGCGGCCATGGTGGAGCTGAAGGTTGGGAACGCCACGCTGATCGGAATGCGGCCGGCGATTTCCCATGCAATGAAAACGGCGATAACGGATACAAGCCTATAAAAGGTCGTATCGGCCATGCCGAGGATCCTGTTGGTTCTGTTCTGGTCCGCACCCGAATGTGGCGCAGGCACTGCTACAGTGGACATGTTCATTTCTTTCGGTGAAGTCAGATGCCGTGGGATCCGCGCCCGCATTCAAATGTGAACGCGCGCGCGGAAGTTTCGGATCGGGGCGCGATTACATTTCGCCCATCTCGGCTACGACAGCCTCGACCGGATCGAGATACCAGTAGTCCTCGACAGCCAGGTGGTCGGCCTCGCCTTCCAGCGTTCCCGACGTGGTGAAGAACACAAAGTCTTCCTCGACCGAAGCCGCGCTGCCGCCGTTGTTGGGATAGAGGTCGATGCTCACGCCCTGGCTGAAGGCGGGCACGAGTTCATCAACTTCGATCTGCTCGATGTCGGGCAGGACGTTGTATTGTTCCCGCAGCGAGACGATCACTTCGGGATCCTCATTGATTTCACGCCATGTCCGGATCAGTTCCTCAACCAGGATGGTGACGGCCTCGCTCTCGCTCTCCAGCCAGTCACGGTTGGCATAGAGCGCTTCATCCGTCGCGGTGATCTCCGGCATCGGCAGGAAAATGAACCGGCCGGGGGCCTCACGTTCCAGAAGACGGCTCCGCTCATAGTCAACGATCGACACGTTGATCCGGCCCTGAAGAAGGGCACCGGCCCGAACGCCGGACCCCGGCACGTAGCTCACGGAATTGTATTCAATATCGTTTGCAGCCGCCATCCATTGCATGATGGCCTCGGTCCCCGAGCCACGACCGTGAACAGCGACATCCGCGCCATCCAGATCTTCCCAGCCTTGATAAAGTTCACCGTTCACGACCGGATAAAAGCGCAGCATCGACAACTGGTAGAACATCCGGATCGGTGCGTTCACGCGCTGGATCAGCGCATAGGGCGTGCCGACGCCGATATCCGCCTGACCGCTGACGATGGCCTGTGCGGCGAGGTCTTCGGATTGCAGATACGACACTTCCACATTCACGCCACGCTCTTCGGCTCGGGCGACGGCGATCATGAAGTTGACCATTTCTCCGCCGGGAACATCGCCGAACGCGACGCGCATCGACCCAGAATCCTGTGCAGCGGCGGGCAAGGCCGACAGCGTGACCGCTGATGCCAACCCGATGGCTTTAATGAATGACAGTTTCACGATTATTTCCTCCCTTGGAGTCCATTGCGGACTTTGTTCGCTCGGGATCCGGCAATGAGTCTCAGGCTGCGAATGCAGCAGAACCCGAATTCCGAACAACGTTGGTTAGCTGACCGATCCCCTCTATTTCACATGTGACTTTATCCCCGTCCTTTAGGTAGGACGGTGGGTCCATGGCGTAGCCGACGCCCGAAGGCGTTCCGGTTGCCAGGATGTCTCCCGGTTCGAGGGTCAGCCCCTCGGACAGGGATTCGATGAGACGGGCGATCGGGAATATCATGTTCCCGGTATTGCCGTCCTGTCTGAGATCTCCGTTCACGCTGAGTGTGATCCGCAGGTTGTCGAAATTCGGCAATTCGTCGATCGTGACGATCTGCGGGCCCATCGGGCAGGACGTATCCAGCCCCTTGCCCTTGAGGTATTGCCCGCCATGGGCGCGCTGCAGATCCCGCGCGGTGACATCGTTGATGATGGTGAACCCGAAAATGTGATCGATGGCCTCTGCCTGCGCGATATTGCGGCCGGCGGTTCCGATGATCACGCCAAGCTCCACCTCGTAATCCATTCGCTCCGACACTTTGGGGTCGAGCCGGACAGAGGCACCGGGCCCCACGACGGCGGTTGGCGGCTTGGTAAAGAACACCGGAAGTTTCGGGGCCGTATCGGCCTTGGCCTGGGCCTTGTTGGCCTCGGTCACATGCGCGCGGTAGTTGCTGCCGACACAGAATACGTTTTTCAGCGGCCGCGGTATGGGAGCCACCAGGGTGACATCCGCGCCGGAATAAATGGCCGGCACCAGATGCGGATCGTCGGCGGCCGCAAAGAGCGTCTTGCAGGCGTCCATGGCTTCGGCACCGGCTGCAACCAGGTCCAGCAGCGTTTCGGGCGGCGCGAGGGATGCATCGAGCAAACCGGCCTGCCTGGCCAAAACAAAAGATCTCGGGAGATCGAGTATTCGATCCCGCCCCACGGAGAGGCCCGGGCGGCAAGAACCGTCTTGTTCAAAAGTAACGAACCTCACGCGCTTCTCCCCGATGATCCCTTGAGCGGTCGGCTTGGGCGATAACGGCCAGCCCAATCATCCTTTTGGATTGCCCAACCCCTCAGTGATCCAAACCAATTCTATATTTGGTTTGATTTCACTATTCGGAAGCCTAAGCGATTCCACTTGATTTATTCAGTTTGGCATGAATTCTAGAGATGAAAGAAGTACCAATTTCCACCCAATTATAGAAATGGTTTGAAATGGTTCAGATTGCGCCAACTGCATCCAACGAGCTGGAAACGCTCAGGAAATATCTTGAAGACCAGGAAATCGCCCTGAACGGCCGGCTGCCGCCGGAACGTAAGCTCTGCGAAGAGCTTAGCCTGACTCGCGGCAAACTTCGCAAGGCATTGGCCCAGCTGGAGGCCGAGGGACAGATCTGGCGCCATGTCGGTCGCGGCACTTTCTTTGGCCCGCGCCCGGTGCTCAACCTGAGCGATGTCGAGTTTCTCAACGAGCAATGCCGCCCCACCGAGGTGATGGAAGCAAGGATGGCCATCGAGCCACAGCTTGCCAAGCTTGCCGCCCTGCACGGGACCGCTTCGAATTTTTCCGAGCTGCGCCGCTGCATCCGGCTCTGCAAATCGGCCAGGGAATGGCGGGTCTATGAATCCTGGGACAACAATTTTCACCAGGCGATTGCGGCGGCGACCTGCAACAAGCTGCTTGTCAGCCTGTTCGACACCCTGAACATTGTGCGCCGGTCCACGGTTTGGGGGCAGCTGCGGTCAACCAAGGTGCCGCCCGCCGATCACAAGAGCTTCGCCGAACATGACGCGATCTATGCCGCCATTGTCGAACGGAACTCGGATCTGGCGGCCGAGTGCATGCGCACGCATCTCAGATCGGTCCGCGACAGGACATTCGCGGCCCTGCAGGAATGAGGCCGGGATTGTCAGCCTGAGGTCAAGCGCTCCATCGCGGCCTGCACGCCGCCCGGGCTGTGCGGCACCGCGGCCCTGGCCAGGCTCATCTCGACGCCGGCAAGCGTCGCCGTCAGCATCAGATCGTTGAAATCGCCCAGATGCCCGATGCGGAACACCCGGTCCGCGACCTTCGACAGCCCGTTGCCAAACGATATGTCGAACGCATCCAGCGCCGCTTTGCGAAACGCATCCGCGCTGTGGCCTTCGGGCATTACAACCGCCGTCAGAACGCCGCTTTCCTGGCCCTGCTGCGCGCAGAGAATATCGAGACCCATGGCGCGAATGGCGGCCCGCGTGGCGGCCCCGTGGCGGGCATGGCGCGCGAAAACCGCCTCCAGCCCCTCTTCCTCCAGCATCGCGATTGCCTCGATCAGACCAAACAGCAGATTGGTCCCCGGCGTATAGGGAAAATAGCCGCTGGCATTCGGCCCCAGCATATCGCGCCAGTCCCAATAGGATCGTTGAAGCCCGGCCCGTTCGTTGGCCTCCAACGCGCGTTCGCTGACAGCATTGAAGGACAGACCCGGCGGCAGCATCAGCCCTTTCTGCGATCCGCTGACGCAGACATCTATGCCCCAGGCATCGAATTGCAGATCCAGCGACCCAAGCCCCGAGATTGAGTCGACCATCAGCAGAGCCGGATGCCCGGCACCGTCCATCGCCTGCCTGATCTGCCGGATCGGCGAGACCGACCCGGTGGAGGTTTCGTTATGCACGACGCAGACGGCCCGGTCTCGTGGGCCGGATCGGCGCGCAGCCGATCCTCGATCACCTGCGGATCGGCACCGGCCCGCCAGTCGCCGCCGATCACCTCCGGCTGCAGCCCGATCTTCGCGGCGAGCTTTTGCCACATCATCGCGAAATGCCCGGTCTCATACATGAGCACGCGGTCGCCGGGCGTCAGGGTATTGACCAGGGCCGCCTCCCACGCGCCGGTTCCCGATGACGGGTAGATGATGACCGGCGAGGTCGTTTTGAAAATGCGCTGTAATCCGGCAAGCGCGGCAAGGCCGGTTTCGGCGAATTCAGGCCCGCGATGGTCGATCACCTGTCGGGAAATCGCCTGCAAAACGCGTTCGGGCACGGCACTCGGCCCCGGAATCTGAAGGAAGTGTCGGCCAGGTCTGCGCATGGGAAATCCTCTCGTTCCGGCCGCGATGGGGCGGCCTCGGCGTGGTTTGATGTTGTCAGTAATGAATTATGAATTCATAATTCAGTCAATGGAAAGGCCAAGAGGGCGCGATGAGGTCGGCACAAGCACAAGGCCCGATGCAGGGTCTGGCCGCGAGACTAGAGGGGGTCTGCCTTGGCGATGCCTTCTCGCTCGGGCGCTACGCGACCGACGCATCGATCTATCAGATTGTGCCAGCCGGCGTGGTCATCCCGAAAAGCGTTGAGGATGTGCAGGCCAGCCTTTCCCATGCGCGCGAGCAGGGCCTGTCGGTCCTGCCGCGCGGCGGCGGCACCTCGCAATGCGGCCAGACCGTCAACCACTCGCTGGTCATCGACAATACAAAATTCCTGAATGATCTCATATCGTTAGATGTCGCCAACCGGCGCTGCGTGGTTCAGCCCGGCATCGTTCTGGACGATCTCAACCGGTTGCTGAAGCCGCACGGGCTGTGGTTTCCGGTCGATGTGTCGACCGCCTCGCGCGCCACCATCGGCGGCATGGCTGCAAACAACTCCTGCGGCGGGCGGTCGCTGCGCTACGGAACGATGCGCGACAATGTCAGCGCGATCACCGGGTTTCTGGCCGATGGCCGGCAGAGGCACTTCGCAGAGGTCGCGCATCCCGAACCCGGTGATGCGCTGGTGCGGACCCTCCTGTCTCTCGGTGCCCGCGAGGCCTCCGAGATATCGGCACGCTTTCCGAATCTGTTGCGCCGGGTCGGTGGCTATAACATCGACGCGCTGACCCCACGCGACGGCCCCAACAATATCGCCCATCTACTTGTCGGCTCGGAGGGCACGCTGTCCTATTTCACCGAGATCGAGCTGCACCTCGCCCCGCTGCCGGGGGCCAAGGTTATGGGCGTGTGCCACTTCCCGACCTTTGCCAGCGCCATGAATGCCGCGCAGCATCTGGTGACGCTTGGCCCGCAGGCGGTTGAGCTGGTCGACGACACCATGATCGCGCTGGCACGCAATAACCCCGCCTTCCGCAAGACGGTTGCAACGGTGGTCTCGGGGGCCCCCGCCGCGCTGCTGCTGGTGGAGTTTGCCGAGGGCGGGCAGGAGAAAAATCTGGCGAAGCTGGATGATCTGGCGCAAATGATGGGCGATCTCGGATTTGCCTTCGGCAACGCCGCGGGCGCATGGGGCGGCAGCGTCGCCGTGACGGATCCCGGCCTGCAAAACGACATTGCCGAGTTTCGCAAGGCCGGGCTCAATATCATGATGTCGATGAAAGACGCGGGCAAACCGGTCTCCTTTGTCGAGGATTGCGCCGTCGCTCTGCCCGATCTTGCCGCCTATACCGCCGGTCTGACCGAGATATTCGAGCGCCACGGCACCAGGGGCACCTGGTATGCGCATGCCTCTGTCGGGTGCCTGCATGTCCGGCCGATCCTGAACATGAAGCTCGACAAGGACGTGCGGGCAATGCGGGCCATCGCCGAGGACTGCTTTGATCTGGTGAAGTCCTACAAAGGCTCGCATTCGGGCGAACACGGAGACGGCATTCTGCGCTCGGAATTCCACGAAAAGATGTTCGGCACCCGCATGGTGCGCAGTTTCGAAGAGGTGAAATCGCTCTTCGATCCCGATCGGTTGTTCAACCCCAACAGGGTCGTGCATCCGCCGCGCATGGATGATCGGCGGCTGTTTCGCTATGGGCCGGAATACGCGGCGGCACCATTTCAAACCGTGTTTGACTGGTCCGCCTGGCCGGGTGCGGGCGGCGGGTTTCAGGGCGCTGTCGAGATGTGCAACAACAACGGTGCCTGCCGAAAGCTGAAGGGCGGCGTGATGTGCCCGTCCTTCCGCGTCACCCGGGATGAAAGGGACGTTGTGCGCGGGCGGGCCAACACGTTGCGGCTGGCCATCTCGGGGCAGCTTGGCCCCGATGCACTGACCTCGGACGACATGATCGACACCATGGCGCTCTGCGTATCCTGCAAGGCCTGCAAGTCGGAATGCCCGACCGGGGTGGATATGGCGAAGATGAAGATCGAGGTTCTGGCGGCGCGAAAGGCGCGGCGCGGGCTATCCCTGCACGACAGGATGGTCGGTTTCCTGCCCCGTTTTGCCCCGTATCTGTCCAGGGTTTCCTGGCTCGCCAACGCACGCAATCGGGTGCCCGGCATGGCGGTCCTGAGCGAAAGGATCACCGGCTTCAGCAAATCGCGCAAGCTGCCCGAATGGTCATCGCGCCCGTTTCGCAACAGCGAATATTCGGAGCCGAACCCCGATGTCGTGGTCTTTGCAGATGTCTTCAACAGATATTTCGAGCCCGAGAATCTGCGTTCCGCCTGCCGGTTGCTGCGCATGGCGGGGCTGCGGGTGCATGTTGCCCGGCCCCTCGGTGGCGGGCGCGATCTGGAATGCGGCCGCACGATGCTTTCGGTCGGGGCGGTGGACGAGGCGCGGGTTGAGGCAGACCGCACAATCGAGGCGCTGCTTCCTTACGCAAAGAAGGGCATACCGATCATCGGGCTGGAGCCGTCATCGCTACTGACCTTGCGCGACGAATTCCCCGCACTGCTTGGCGGCAAGGATGCGGAGCAGGTCGCCGCAAGCGCCCGGATGTTCGAAGAGTATTTTGTCACCAGCACGCACATGAAGGCCCTGCGGTTCAATCCGCTGCCGCAAGGGATCCTGCTGCATGGCCATTGCCACCAAAAGGCTCATTCCGAGATGTCGTGGGTCCATCAGGCGCTGAACAACATACCCGAAACTGTGGTCACCCCCGTCGAAACCAGTTGTTGCGGAATGGCGGGGGCATTTGGCTACCGCAGTGACACCGCAGAGATTTCCGTGAAAATGGCCGAGCTGAGCCTGTTTCCCGCCATTCGCGGGGCACCCGATGCGATCATCGCGGCGGACGGGTTTTCCTGCCGCCATCAGATCAAGGACGGAACCGGGCGGCAGGCGCTCCATGTCGCCCGCATTCTTGAGATGGCCGTCATGGAGGCATAGAAAACGAGAATGACCCTGACCAAGCCAATCCCCCGCCAATCCCTGCACGCCGAACTGGTGGATCGGTTGCGCGACCTGTTGCTGGCGGATGCATTCCCGCCCGGCACCAAGATCCCCGAGGCCGAGCTGTGCAAGAGCTTTGCAGTCTCGCGCACGCCGATGCGGGAGGCCCTGAAAGTGCTGGCTTCAGAGGGGCTTGTGCATCTCGAACCCAATCGCGGCGCGTGGGTTGCCGAAATTGACATGGACGAGCTCGAAGCCGGTTTCCCGGTTCTGGCCGCGCTCGAGGCGCTGGCGGGCGAACTTGCCTGCAAACGCCTGTCTGACACGCAGATCGACCGGATTCGCAGCCATCACCGAACCATGCTGCACCATTACCAGGACCGCGACCAATCCGGGTATTTCAAGGAAAACCAGGCAATTCACCAGGCCATCATGGACGCGGCCGCCAACCCGGTTCTGTCCCGGCAACACGCCAGCCTTGCAGCCAGAATGAGAACCGGCCGGTTCAGGGCCAATCTTGACCCCGACAGATGGGCCGAGGCCATTGCAGAGCATGTCGACATAATGCGGGCCATCGAGATCCGGGACGGGCAGAAACTGGCCGCCCATCTCAGGGCGCATTTCGAAAACAAATTCCAATCGCTCAAAAACAGCCACCTACCGGAGGCGAAGATCCGGTAAACGCCGGGGCAACTGTGCTATCAAGGCGGTGATTTCCCCAACCAGGGCCGTGACGCGACCGCGGCCCGCCGCGCCGGTTTGTGAGGTTGACCCGATGCGAAACCTGTTCACGCTCTCGATGCCCTGTTCGCGCTTGGTGCAAAATACGGCCTTGCTGAGTCTGGCCTCCCTGCTTCCGCTTCTCGTCCTGCACGTCGCTTGGCGGCCGGCATCCGCTTGGGCTGGCTGTCGGTGTTTCCGTCGCAGCCGCAACTAACGGCGACGTCCCGCCCTGCATGTCGGGAGTCACGCCTTCACATGCACCAATGGCGCAATCGAGAGCGCACATCAATCTGCTGGTCGATTCGTGGGCACCGGCCATGAAAGCCAGATGTGTGCGACCGGCTGCGGCAACTGCAAATGCCTCCCTGTCACGACAGGCGGCTGACAGGCGGATAGGTGAGCAATCGCTAAAAAAAGCTACAATAATATCAATGAATTATAGTGCAGAATGGCTGGGGTGGTAGGATTCGAACCTACGATACACGGTACCAAAAACCGATGCCTTACCGCTTGGCTACACCCCAACTGTGACGCGCTAGTTACGCAAGGTGCGGCCCGGGATCAAGACCTTTCAGACAAAAAAGCCTCGGCCTTCTCACCTATTCCGGCGGTGCCGCTCGCATCGGCGGATCACCCCGCGTCATAGCGGGCGTCCGGGCACCGGTGACACGCTCACATGGCTGCGTATGCGCGACGAAACCCGGGGCCACCTATACGCAGGCGCGCCCCAAAACCCGCATGTCAGACCGGGCGCTCCGAGGCAGGCTCGGCCGCCGGGCGGTTGGTGCCGACATCTTCGACCAGCGCCGGATCGGTAAAGATCTGCGCCCGATCGGCCAGGCGGCGATCGACAAATGCCATCTCCTCGCTCGTCAGGCTTTGATGGCGCGGATAGATCGGTGCGGCCCGGTCGTCCAGAACGGCGACATTCCAGCCATGTGTCGTGGCAAAAAACCGGTCCGCCCCGGCCTGTCCGAACTCGCGCAGATAGCCCTGCACGACGACATCGACATAGCTGAGCAGGATCGGATGTTCCGAACTGGGATCAACGTCATGTTCGGACCTCGTGCGGTAGATCTGGATATCGCTCAAAGGTGGGTGTTCATGGCGGATCTCGTCCACGGGCAGCCGGTGATAGGCCCATTCGCGTTCGTCAAGTGCTGCCCAATCGGCCCCCGGAACCGCCGCGATCAGCCCGTCGATTTCCTCGCCATGCGCCTCGACCGCCGTCAGAAACGCCACCTTGCGCAGGCTGGTCTTTTTCCACATGCGCGCCCAACCGCGCACGGTGGCGCGGGCCGTGTGCGGGAAATCATGCGTCGCCCGGTTGACCAGGCTGCCATATCCGAAAAAGAACGGGTCTTTCATGACCACATGAAATGCCCCCCTGCCGCGCGCGTTGCAAGCCCCTTGCCGAACGCAAAAAGGCTGCTATCTTGCACGGCGTTCAATCAGGGAGAATCCGGCGCACGCGCCGGTGCCGAAGGAGCAACCGCCCCGGTAAACTCTCAGGCATCCGGACCTGATGAACACGGAAGATACTCTGGAGAGTGGTGCCACATGCACCCGCCGAAGGGATAACGATCTCAGGCCAAAGGACAGAGGGGGCATCGGGCTGCGCGAAGGTTTCGCGCGGGTAAACGATGCCGGGAAGCCACCCCGGTGAACAAGGATCGGGGGGACGCATGGGCGACCTTAAGCAATTGCCATTACACGCGCTGCACGCCGAATTGGGCGGCAAATTCGTGCCCTTTGCCGGGTATGAAATGGCCGTGCAATATCCCGCGGGCGTCATGGCCGAACATCTGCATACACGCGCAAAGGCCGGGCTGTTCGATGTCAGCCATATGGGTCAGGTTCTGCTGCCGCTGGCGGCGGATGCGGCGCTGGAGGGGCTGGTGCCGGTCGATGTGCAGGGGCTGAAGCCGGGGCGTCAGCGTTACGGCCTCTTCACCGCGCCAAATGGCGGCGTGCTGGACGATCTGATGATCGCGCGGCGCGAAAATGACCTCTTTCTGGTAGTCAACGCCTCCCGCAAGGAGCATGACATTGCCCATCTGTCGGCTCATATCGAGGGTGTCGCGGAGGTGACCGGCCGCGCGCTTCTGGCGCTGCAGGGGCCGATGGCCGACACCGCGCTGACGCGTCTGGTGCCGGGAGTGGCAGCGATGAAATTCATGGATGTGGTGCAAACCGGTTGGGGCGGCGCAGAGCTGTGGATCAGCCGCTCGGGCTATACCGGCGAAGATGGGTTCGAGATCTCGGTTCCCGCTGAGGCCGCCGATGGCCTTGCCCGCGCGCTTTTGGAAATGGAGGAGGTGGCACCCATCGGTCTTGGCGCGCGTGACAGCCTGCGGCTGGAGGCGGGGATGCCGCTTTACGGGCAGGATCTGGACACGGATATTTCCCCGATCGAGGCCAGCATGACCTGGGCCATCAACAAGATCCGGCGCGCTGGTGGCGCGCGCGAGGGCGGCTTTCCGGGGGCAGCGCGGATCCTGGCGGAGATCGCCAATGGCCCACCGCGTCGCCGCGTCGGTCTGCGCCCCGAGGGGCGCGCGCCGATGCGGGCCGGTGTGCCTCTTTTCGCCGCGCCCGAGGGTGGCACCCAGATCGGCATGGTGACCTCGGGCGGCTTTGGCCCCTCGGTCGGCGCGCCCATCGCGATGGCATTGATCGACAGTTCCATCGCACCCGATGCAGCCCTTTACGGCGAGGTGCGCGGCAAACGGTTGCCGGTTGCGCAGACCGATCTGCCGTTCCACAAACCAGACTACAAACGCTGAACAACACCAACTGGGAGACCAAAAAATGAAATTCACCGAAGAACATGAATGGCTGCGCGTCGAGGGCGATCTGGTCGTGGTCGGCATCACCGAACATGCCGCCACGCAATTGGGCGATGTGGTCTTTGTCGAACTGCCCGAGGCGGGTGACACCGTGGCCAAGGATGACGACATCGTGGTGATCGAATCCGTCAAGGCTGCCTCCGATATCATGGCCCCGCTGGATGGAGAGATCGTCGAGGTAAACGAGGCATTGGACGGCAATCCCGGCATGGTCAACGAACACGCGATGGGCGACGCCTGGTTCTTCAAGATCCGGCCCACCGATATCAGCCAGATGGACGAATATATGGATGAGGCCGCTTATAAGCAGATGATCGGCTAACCTGGCGACCCTCTGGGCCCAACCGCGGCCCGGCCCTTACCGCACCCGTGCCTGTCCTGCCCGGGGCCCCCGGCCGTCTTAGAATATCGCGCGTGGCAACCCTGCCCGGCTGCCGCGCCACGCTTTCAAACCTGACCGAGCGGAGCATTCCATGCCCTTCACCCCCACCGATTACGAACCCCATGATTTCGCCAACCGCCGCCATATCGGCCCCTCGCCCTCTGAAATGGAAGAGATGCTGGCGGTTTTGGGGGTGAAAGACCTCGATGAGCTGATCGACCAGACGGTGCCCGAAAATCTGCGCCAGGCCGCCCCGTTGGCGACCGGCGAAGCCATGTCCGAGCGTGAACTGCTGTGGTATATGCGCCAGGTCGCGAAAAAGAACACGCCCTTTACGACGATGATCGGTCAGGGGTTTTACGGCACGGTCTGCCCGCCCGCGATCCAGCGCAACATCCTGGAGAATCCGGCCTGGTATACCGCCTATACGCCCTATCAGCCGGAAATCAGTCAGGGCCGGCTTGAGGCGCTTTTGAATTTCCAGACCATGGTCACCGATCTGACCGGGCTGGATATCGCCAATGCCTCGCTGCTCGATGAATCGACCGCCGCCGCCGAAGCCATGACCATGGCCGAGCGGGTCTCGAAGTCGAAGGCAAAGGGGTTCTTCGTTGATGAAAACTGCCACCCGCAAAACATCGCCGTGATGCGGACGCGGGCGGCCCCGTTGGGCATCGAGGTGATTGTCGGCAATCCCGATGATCTGGATCCGGGCGCGGTGTTCGGCGCGATTTTCCAGTATCCCGGCACCTATGGCCATCTGCGCGACTTCACCGGCCTGATCGAGAACCTGCACGCCGCAAAAGCCATCGCCATCATGATCGCCGATCCTCTGGCGCTGACCGTGCTGAAGGAACCGGGCGCGATGGGGGCCGATATCGCCGTGGGTTCGACGCAGCGTTTTGGTGTTCCGATGGGCTTTGGCGGACCGGCGGCGGCCTATATGGCCTGCCGCGACGCCTATAAACGCAATATGCCGGGGCGGATCATCGGCGTGTCGGTCGATGCGCAGGGCGGTCAGGCGTACCGGCTGTCGCTGCAAACCCGCGAGCAACATATCCGGCGCGAGAAAGCCACGTCGAATGTCTGCACCGCGCAGGCGCTCTTGGCAAATATGGCCTCGTTCTACGCGGTCTTTCATGGGCCCGAGGGCCTGAAGGCCATCGCGCAGCGCATCCATTTCAAGACCGCCCGCGTCGCCCGCAAGCTGGCGCAGGCGGGGTTCACGGTCGAGCCGGAACATTATTTCGACACGCTGACCGTCGATGTCGGCGCGCTGCAGGGCGTGGTGATGGAGGCCGCGCGGGGCGAGCGGATCAATCTGCGCAAGGTGGGCACGACCAAGGTGGGGCTGAGCCTCGATGAAACCACCCGCGCCGACACGCTGAACCGGCTTTTGCGCGCCTTTGGCATCGCCGACGGCCCCGATGAGGAGCGGGTCGATTTCCAGGTGCCCGAGCGGCTGTTGCGCGAAAGCGAATACCTGACGCATCCGATTTTCCACCTCAACCGGGCCGAGACCGAGATGATGCGCTATATGCGGCGTCTGGCGGATCGGGATCTGGCGCTGGACCGGGCGATGATCCCGCTTGGCTCCTGCACCATGAAGCTGAACGCGGCGGCCGAGATGATGCCGATCACCTGGCCCGAGTTCTCCAACATGCACCCGTTCGCACCCGCCGATCAGGCCCGGGGCTTTGCCGATCTGGCCACCGATCTGAGCCAAAAGCTCTGCGATATCACAGGCTATGACGCGATGAGCCTGCAACCCAATTCCGGCGCGCAGGGTGAATATGCCGGGCTGTTGACCATTCAGGCCTATCACCGGTCCAATGGCGAGGGGCACCGCAACATCTGTCTCATTCCGGTCTCGGCGCATGGCACCAACCCGGCTTCGGCGCATATGGTGGGGCTCAAGGTCGTGGTGGTGAAATCGGCCGAAAACGGCGATATCGACGTGGAGGATTTCCGCGCCAAGGCCGAGGCCGCGGGCGACAATCTGGCGGCCTGCATGATCACCTATCCCTCGACCCATGGCGTGTTCGAGGAAACCGTGCGCGACATTTGCGACATCACGCATGACCTTGGCGGTCAGGTCTATATCGACGGGGCCAATATGAACGCCATGGTGGGGCTGGTGCGACCGGGCGATATCGGTGGCGACGTTTCTCACCTGAACCTGCACAAGACCTTCTGCATTCCGCATGGCGGTGGTGGACCCGGCATGGGGCCCATCGGCGTCAAGGCGCATCTTGAACCGCACCTGCCGGGCCATCCCGAAACGGGCGGGGCCGAGGGGCCTGTCAATGGCGCGCCGCTCGGGTCCGCGTCGATCCTGCCGATCTCCTGGGCCTATATCCTGCTGATGGGTGGCGAGGGGCTGACCCAGGCGACCAAGGTGGCGATCCTCAATGCCAATTACATCGCCAAGCGGCTGGAGGGGGCCTACGGCGTTCTCTTCAAGGGCCGTCAGGGCCGCATCGCGCATGAATGCATTCTGGACACGCGCCCCTTCGAGGACAGCGCCCATGTCTCCGTCGATGACATCGCCAAGCGGCTGATTGACAACGGGTTCCACGCACCAACCATGAGCTGGCCGGTGGCCGGCACCTTGATGGTCGAGCCCACGGAATCCGAGACCAAGGCCGAGCTGGACCGTTTCATCACCGCCATGCTGTCGATCCGCGATGAGATCGGGGCGATCGAACAGGGCGAGATGGATGCCGAGAACAACCCGCTGAAACACGCACCGCATACGGTGGCGGCGCTGATCGGCGACTGGGACCGGCCCTATAGCCGCGAACAGGGCTGTTTCCCGCCCGCCTCGTTCCGGGTCGATAAATACTGGCCTCCGGTGGGCCGGGTCGACAATGCCTATGGCGACCGGCATCTGGTCTGCACCTGCCCGCCGCTGGAGGAGTATCTGGACGCGGCCGAGTAACGGTGGTGGCAATGCGGGCCTGAAAAATTCCCCCGGTGGGACGGGGACGGTAGCGCGGCCGCGGTGGCGGTGCGCTACCGTTCGTATCGGGGAAGGATGTATAGGCGGCTCAGAGCCCATTTTTGCGGATGCTGTGCCCTCAACGAATGTCCGCATTTCGGGTCTTCGGCTCACCAGATCAGGTCGCTACGGATTGACGGGGCGTGAACCGATGTGCTGGCTGAACCGCAGGAGGTAACCGTCCAGGTCAGCAACGGCAAACTGCTGGACGCCGAGGCTCATACTCCCCATTCGATACCACCTCTCTTCGGGGGCAAGGGTAAGTGCAACGCGTGCTTGAGCCAGTGCCTGGATCAACGGTTCAATGGCCTCTACCTGTATCTGCAGGTTCATACCCTGCCCCAGAGGTCGCTCAAGTGAAGCGGTGTCAGCCACCAGGTTTCGCTCCTGGTTGGCTTGATAAATCATCACTTGTGCACCACCGAGTTTTAGAAAAACGAAGCCTTCCTCGGGACGGTCATAGACGACCTTAAAGCCGAGCAAATCCGTGTAGAATTCGAGGCTCTTGCGCCAGTCCAAGACGGCGAATTCGACCACCAGCGGGTTGATTGAAAACGGTGTGGTCGCCGGTGGCTCTTCCTCATTCATTCTAAGCTAGCATCTTAAGATTGAGTTGCTTGGTTGCTCGATCATGCATTTGTGCAGCATGTACCTTGTCTCCGTCTAAATGGAAGCAGGATTTCGGCGGTCGTACGGAACCGAAATCGACGCAGGGGCGGCGAAAGGGCGCTTAATTCCACGGGTCGCCCTTCCCCAAAAACCTCTGCGCCAAGGAGCGAAGCAATCTGCCCGCGCTCTGGCGTGATCGGAAAAGCGCATCGATTTGCTTGCAACCTTCGGGATTTTCCGACCCCCGTTACGCTACCGCCCCGCGAACCGTGCGCGCAATTCAGACAGGGTATAGTGCTTGTCCACGGGTCCGCGCGCGTCCATTTGGGTGTCGGGATCGAAAGGCAGGCATTCTGCACCGCAATATTGGTGGATCTCCCCGGTTTGCCCGTTGATATACCATAGCCGCCCGCCCGGCGTGGCCAGCCAGCCATCGATGCCTTGCGACATGTCACCCTCGACATCGATCAGCGACGGCAACTCGTTATCATAGCCCTCGGCCCAGGCCGCGTGAGTGTGCCAGGACGACACGACCTGATACCCCGCCGCCGGTGGCGTCATGGCGCAGGAAGCCGGGCCGCCCCAGCTGACCTTCCCGACCTCGAGCCGCCCGTCCGGGCCGCGCAGGATATGGCCGCACACCTCGCGGTCATAGGTGATCGATTGCGCATTGATCGATCGGAACATGGCCTGAACCAGAACGGCCTCCGCCTCGGATTGGGCGATCGCCGCGGATGCGGTGAACAAGGCGATGCAAAACACCAAGAAAACGCGCATCTGCGGGCCTCCAATATCTCTAACGTGCCAAAACGATAAGACGGTTTCGGGTGTCAGGCCAGCCTTGTCTTTGGCCGGGGCGGGGGGCATGGTCAGCGAAACAACCAAAGGATACCCCATGTCTGACGCTGGCATCCCTGAGGGCAATCTGACCCTGCGCACCATCGCCATGCCCTCGGACGTCAATGTAAACGGCGATATTTTCGGCGGTTGGGTGTTAAGCCAGATGGATATCGCCGCGGGCATCCTGTCGCGCGAACGGTCCCGGGGACGGTCTGCGACAATCGCGGTCGATGCGATGAAATTCATCCGCCCCGTCAGCGTCGGCGATGTGCTCTGCGTCTACACGCAACTCAAACGGGTCGGGCGCAGCTCGATGGCGATCGATGTCGAGGCCTGGGTGAACCGGGGTGTCATCGGCGCGCGCGAGAAGGTGACCGAAGCGATTTTCACCTTTGTGGCGATTGATGACGACGGCAGACCGCGCCCGGTGCCTGATCTGGGGTAAGGTTCTACCTGCCCAAACAACAGGAGACGCCGCGCGCGGCACGCCGTGTCCCCGGGGGCAGCGGTGTGAGCGGGTCAGATCATCGCCCAATCGGCAAAGCGAAACGGGGTCTGGGGTTGACGGACGGGTACCTCGGCACTGCCGCGGCGGGGCGCGGGGCCCGAGCGGTGGCCGGAGAGGTCGGGGCGCATCGGTCTTTCCTTTCATGGCCGTTTGGGCGCTTACCTTTGTAAGTCGCGTGGCCTGCGGGACGGGTTCAATTCTTTCTGCTTTCGCGATTACGGATATGGGGCGGCCGCGCCGAGATACCCGCTATGTTTCAACCGTTTGGCGTCCATGTGACCACAAGTGAAGATGCCGTGTTTCAGCGCCGAAGCACCGTCGCCGCAAGCCTCAGCGCCAGGGCGGCGATCCAGAGGGCGACAACCCCGGGCCAGCGCCAGCCCGAGCCGAGCTCCGATCAGCGCGGATTTCTAGGATGAGCCTCCGCGATGCCGGCCCGTGAAACGATCGGCGCGGGCGGATGGACGCGGCGCTCACGCGGATGCCTGGGGACGGGAGAGTGGTGGATCAGGCTGAAACGGGGCTGTGCTGACGCACGAACCCTTCGATCTCGGATTTTGGGCGGGCCCCGGACAGGCGCGCAACCTCGCGGCCCTTGTGGAAAAGGATCAATAGGGGGATGCCGCGAATGCCGAATTTCCGGCTGATAGCGGGGTGATCGGCCGTGTCGATCTTGGCCAACCGTGCCTTGGGGCTGAGAGAAAGGGCCGCTTGCTGAAACTGCGGGGCCATCATCTTGCAAGGGCCGCACCAGGGGGCCCAGAAATCCACCAGAAGCGGGATCTCGTCGTGCTTTTGCGCTTTGGCGAGAGTTTTCGGATCGAGCACACGAACCTTGCCGTCGGTCAGCTTGGCACCGCAAAGGCCGCATTTCGGACCGGATGCAAGCTTGTCGGCAGGCACCCGGTTGAGGGCGGCGCACTCCAGACAGGTAAGGGTGAGCGGTTTGGGCATGGAACGGTCCTGATGATGATTGACGTCGTCAATAGATGGGGGCCTGCGCACGTGACTGCAAGGGCAGGTCAAGGGCCAGCAGAACTGGTAGATCACGCCTATGGGCAAGGCTCGGCGGCGGATCTCTTGGCGATTGCCGTTGATCGGCTGCGATCGCCCGACATGTTCGTTTCGCATTAACGCGATTATTGGTGCAAGGGCATGTCCCTGCCATATCGCCTTTATTCCTTTCGCGTCGCGGGCACCCGATCTGGCACCGGCCCCATGCTGGCCAGCTCTGCTCCGCGATCACAATGTCGCAAGGCGGCAAATGGACCGGCCAGCGGCGGATGACGGTGCAAGGCGAGATGTCGCTCGGTCAGATCCGCCGAGGCTCAGCGCCGATTGTGAAACAGCTGCAACAGCCGCGCCTGACGCTGAAACGGTCGCGCCGGGCCGGCGGGCAGATCGGCCCGCGACATGAGCCGCAGCGCCAGCACCGCGGCAAGCAGCCCGAAAATCACGCCGCCCACGGCCTGTCCGATCAGAACGCCTTCGGCCCCCAGCCACCACGAAAAAACGATGACAAAGGGAATGGTGCCAAGCGTATGGCGCCCCCAATTCATCCAGGTCGAGGTATAGGGGCGGCCGAGATTGTTGAAACTGGCATTCGAGACAAACAACATCCCGTTGAAAAACCACGCCAGCGCCAGCGGGCCGGCGAACAGGTAGATCAGGTCGCGGGCCACGCCATCGGCCTGAAACAGGGCCGCAATCGGCGCGCGCAGCAGGAACAGGACCAGTGAAATCAACACAACCACGGTGGCGGTAAAGATAAGCCCGTCGCGAAAAGCCCCGCGCACGCGGTCCATGTTACGGGCCCCGAAATTCTGTCCGATGATCGGCCCGATGGCCCCCGACAGCGCAAAGATCACGCCGAAGGCCACCGGCACCAGACGACCGACAATGGCCATGCCCGCCACCGCATCCTCGCCATATTCCGCCATGGCCCGCGTTACATAGGCCTGTCCGATCGGCGTGGCCAGCTGCGTCAGGATCGCGGGAAACGCCAACCCGACAATGGCCGGCAGGTCGACCCGGAACTGCGCCGGTGTCGGCCGCGCCAGACCGCCGTAATGCCGGATGATCGGGATCAACGCGGCCACACCGATCGAGATCCGCGCCGCGACCGAGGCCAGCGCCGCCCCGGTCAGTTCCAGATCCAGCCCGAAGATCAGGAGCGGGTCCAGCACCGCATTCACGACACCGCCCGTGATCGTCACCATCATGGCGCGCCGCGCCGCGCCATGGGCGCGCAGGATGGCTCCGCCGACCATGCCGACCAACAGGATCGGCAGGCTGGGAACAATGATGCTGAGGTAATGCACCGCCAGATCCAGCGTCTCGCCCTCTGCCCCCATCAATCGTGCCAGTGGCTCCAGCGACAGCCACACCGCCAGCGCGAAAAGCGACCCGAAGATGACGCCATAAAGCAGCGATGTGGTGGCCCGGCGCTGCGCCAGATCCCTGTCGCCCGCGCCCAAAGCCCGCGCCACCAGCGCCCCCGCGGCAATCGACATGCCGATGCCAAAGGACGAGGTGAAAAAGAGGATCGCTCCGGCATAGCCCACAGCGGCCGCCAGTTCGGCCTTGCCCAGCATCGAGATGAATATCATGTCGACGAAATCGACCAGAAACACCGCCATCAGCCCAAGCGAGGCGGTCAGCGACATCACGGTTATATGGCCAAAGAGACTGCCTTGCAGGAATTTTGCTTGTTCATTCATTCCGACTGCGTATCAGAACACATTTGCGCTGTCCTTGGTATTTTTGTGCAGATCTGCACAAGTGCCGGCGCGACGCGGTGGCTCTTGCCGGGTGTTTATCCAGCCACCCGGCCGCGCGACGCCGAACCGCCGTCCGGCGCGCTGCATTCCATGTCTGAGAATGTCGCAGTCAGAGGGTGGGTTTCTTCTGCAAAAGCCGCATCACATCGGCCATTTCCGGTCCGCGCTCCAACCCCGTGACGGCCTTGCGCAGCGGCATGAACAGGCCCTTGCCCTTGCGGCCTGTCGCCTCTTTCACCGCATCGGTCCAGCCTTTCCAGGTCGTCTCGTCATAGGGCGGCTCGGGCAGCAGGGCAAAGGCCCGGGCCACAAATTCGCGATCTTCCCCGGCCACCAAAGGCGTCGCACCATCGCGAAACAGATCCCACCATCCGGCGATATCGTGGCGCGTGGTGATATTGGCGCGCGCGATGTTCCAGAACGTCGCCGCCAGATCGCCCGGCACGCCGATGCTGGCGACCTGATCCGCGACCGCCTCAAGCGGCAGGGTGTGCAGATAGCGCGCCGTGATCGGATAGAGATCTGCCTCATCGAATTTGGTCGGCGCGGCCCCGAAATGGTCCAGGTCGAACCCGTCTGCCAATTCATCCATCGTGACGCAGAGCTCGATCGGCTGCGACGAGCCCAGCCGCGCCATGTGGCTGAGCAGCGCCATCGGCTCGACCCCGGCCTGCCGCAAATCGCGCAACGCCAGGGTGCCCAACCGCTTCGAGAGCGCCTCACCCTGCGGCCCGGTCAACAGCGAATGATGCGCGAAACGCGGCGCGGCATAGCCCAACGCCTCCATGATCTGGATCTGGGTCGCGGTGTTGGTCACGTGATCGGATCCGCGCACCACATCGGTGACGCCCATATCGGTATCATCGACCACCGAAGCGATGGTATAGAGCACCTGCCCGTCCTGACGGATCAGCACCGGATCCGACACGCTGGCCGCGTCAATCGAGAGATCGCCCAGAATACCGTCGGTCCATTCGATGCGCTGCTGCTTCAGCAGGAACCGCCAGACGCCCTGCCCGCGCTCGGCGCGCAGGCGGTCCTTCTCGGCATCGCTCAGCTTCAGCGCGGCCCGGTCATACACCGGCGGCAGATGCATGTTGAGCTGTTTCTTGCGCTTCAGGTCCAGCTCGACCGGGGTCTCGAACGCCTCATAAAAGCGACCATTGTCACGCAACGCATCGGCGGCGGCGGCGTAGCGGTCCAGCCGCTCCGATTGCCGTTCGATCCGGTCCCAGGTCAGCCCCAGCCATTCCAGATCACGCTGTATTTCATCGGCATATTCCTGGGTCGAGCGCTCCGGGTCGGTATCATCGAGCCGCAGGATGAACGTGCCGCCCGCTTTTTTGGAGATCAGGTAGTTGAACAATGCCGTGCGCAGGTTTCCGACATGCAGAAACCCGGTGGGCGAAGGGGCAAAGCGGGTCACGGTCATGGGGTCTGGCCTCCGGATCAGTCAGCCCGATCCTGTTTCACAGACGGCGGGCTTTGTCCAGTTGGGCACGGCGCTCACGTCAAATTGAGCGCCGGGAAAGTCGCGGAGCGATAGGCCTGGCCCGAACGGGAAATGCGGCTCAACATGGACAGGCAGGCCGCCGCCGCGTGCTGGACATGATCGCGGCCGAACGGCTCCCGGCAGTGGGCGACCACATGCCGTTCCCCGCAATCGGATTTGCCGACCGGCGGGAACATAGCTTCCGATGGGTGCCGGAAAGAGGGCAGTTGAGGGGCCGGGCAATCTGCGCTCAATTGGGGGCATGATAGACTGGAACCACGCCCTGCCTCCTGATCTCGACAGCTTCGCGACGCTGTCGCATGCCGCCCGCGACGCCCTGCCGGCACCCTATGCCGATCTGGCGGCGGGCGTGGTTCTGCGGGTCGAGGATTTTGCCAGCAACGAGATGCTGGATGCCCTGGACATGGAAAACCCGTTCGCGCTGACCGGCCTTTACGACGGCATCCCCCTGACGGAAAAATCGGTGATGGATCAGCCGCATGGCCCCGATGTGATCTGGCTTTTCCGCCGCCCGATCCTGGAAGAATGGGCCGAACGCGGCGACATCGCGCTCGGGCGGCTGATCGCGCATGTCTATGTGCATGAACTCGCCCATCACGTCGGCTGGTCCGACGCCGATATCGCCGCCATCGACCGCTGGTGGGAATAGGCCACTCACGGAGCTTGCCCGGGCTCTTTCACGTCGGATGCACCGGCCAATGCGTGGCCAGATCGCGCAGGCCCGCGCGAATGAGGTCAGCCAATATTCCCATGTCGATATCGGCCAGCTTGTTGACAGAAAGACAGGAACGGCCGGTCTTGTGCTTGCCGAGGCGGATCAGAAGATCGCCGAATTGCGCGTATCCCGGCATGATGTAGATCGAGAGATTTGATGCGCGCGGCGAAAATCCGGTGGCCAGGAAATCGCCCTGCCGACCCGAGGCATAGGTATAATGGTAGCAGCCATAGCCGACGATCGACGTGCCCCACATCACCGGAGAAAACCCGGTAACGGCCCGAAAGAGCGCATCCAACGCCAGCCCGTCGGCGCGGCGGGTCGGGTGCGCGACCGCGTTCAGAAAGCCGGTCACCGGTTGATCCGTCGGTTGGGTTTTATTGTCCGAACGGGTCATCACGCGCGCCCTCCTGATCGAGAGCGTATCACCGGGTGGCGCGCGCGCCAAACCTCAGACGTAGCTGACCACCTCGATCTCGATATGGTCCGGTCCGTCGAAATAGAACCGCTTGCCCGGTTCATAATCGCCAAAGCTGTAGGGGTCATACCCCGCCGCGCGCACCCTTTTTTCGGTCTCGGAAATGTCCGGCACGACCACGCCGATATGGTTCAACCCGCCAGGCGTGGAATAGCTGTCGGTTGCTTTCTGGGTGCCGCCACGGCTGTAGACCACGACATAGGAGGTCTCGTTGCCGACATGGATCGAATGGCCGTCCGATTTCGCGTCGCCCTGCCACCGGATGTGCCAATCGAAAATATCGCAAAGCAATTCGGCGGTCGCCGGCGGGTCGCTGACGGTCACGTTCACATGTTCGAGGAAGGCCTGGGTCATGTCGATGTATCCTTGTCTTGATTCGTTATGTGTCCCCGTGGTGTAATTCCTCAAGTTAACTTTAGCTCAAGGGGCAATTTCGATGCGCCGTCCGAACGATATGCTGCCGATAGGCCGGATTGCCGCGCGAACCGGCCTGGCGGTGTCGGCGATCCGCTACTACGAGGCCGAAGGGCTGATCCGCCCGATCCGCAGCGAAGCCGGGCAGAGACAGTTCCGGCGGTCTGATATCAGGCGGATTTCCTTTGTAAAAATCGCGCAGGAGTTAGGGTTTTCGCTGGCCGAGATCCGGGCCGAGATGGCGCGGTTGCCCGAAGGACGGACACCGACAAAGGCGGATTGGGAAAAGATCAGCCGGATGTTCCGGGCGCGGCTGGATGCGCGGATCGCGGAGTTGGAACGCACGCGGGACAAACTGGATGGGTGTATTGGCTGTGGCTGTCTGAGCCTGAAGATCTGTGCCTTGTATAATCCAGGTGACGCGGCCGGCGCGCGCGGGGCCGGGCCGCGCAATATCATCGAGGATGGGTGAGTAAAGAGTGTGGCGTGTTTGACAGGATTCGTTCATTCATGCAGGTCAACGCGACACGCTCCAAATGTGAGGATCGAATTGCTGCGCAATCCGACCTGCCGGGGCGCTGCCCCGGACCCCGAGGTATTTTCGCCAAGATGAAAGGGACAGGGAGGGTCAGCTGTTGTCGCGCCAGCGATTGGCAATCGGATAACGGCGGTCGAGCCAGAAGGCCTTTTCGCTGAGCCGCGCGCCGGGGGCGGATTGGAAGCGTTTGTATTCCGAGATGTAGAGCAGGTTTTCAACCTTCTTCACCGTGGGGCGGTCATAGCCCATGGCCACGATATCGGCGACCGAAGCCTCCTTGTCGATCAACATCTCAAGGATCACATCCAACACCTCATAGGGCGGCAGGCTGTCGCTGTCCTTCTGATCGGCGCGCAGTTCGGCGGTGGGTGGTTTGTCGATAACATTGGGGGGAATGACCACGCCCGCAGGCGCCTTCATCCAGGGCCTGTGATTGGCGTTGCGCCAGCGGCAGGTCTCGAACACGCGGGTTTTATACATATCCTTGATCGGATTATAACCGCCCGCCATGTCGCCATAGATCGTGGCATAGCCGACGGCGACCTCGGATTTATTGCCGGTCGTCAGCAGCATCGCCCCGAATTTGTTGGACAGAGCCATCAGGATCACGCCGCGCAGGCGGGACTGGATGTTTTCCTCGGTCAGGTCCGGCTCGGTGCCTGCGAAAAGCGATGCCAGCGCATCGGACATCGCGGCGCGAGGGCCGGATATGGGCACGGTATCGAGGCGGCAGCCGAGGTTTTTGGCGACCGCCTCTGCGTCGTCGAGAGACTCCTGCGAGGTGTATTCCGAGGGCATCATCACGCAATGCACGTTCTCAGGGCCGAGGGCATCGGCGGCAATGGTTGCCACGATCGCCGAATCGATGCCGCCCGAGAGGCCGAGCAATGCGCGCGAGAAGCCGGTTTTGCCCAGATAGTCCCGCACTGATTCGACCATCGCGCGGTAATCCGACTCCCCGACATCCGGCAAAACGGCCTTGTCGCCCTCGACCGCGCGCCACCCGTCGTCGGTGCGGATGAAATCGACATGCGCAAGCGTTTCATCAAAGGATGGCATCTGGTGCGTCAGCACGCCGCCGGGGTTCAGCACGAAACTGGCCCCGTCAAAGAGTTGATCGTCCTGCCCGCCTGTGAGGTTGAGATAAACCAGCGGCAGGCCGGTCTCGATCACGCGGGCCACCGTCACCGCCTGTCGGATATTCATCTTGCCGCGATGATAGGGCGAGCCGTTGGGCACCAGCAGGATCTCGGCCCCGCTTTCGGCCAGGGTTTCGCTGACATCCTCGAACCAGCCATCCTCGCAGATCGGCACGCCGATCCGCAGCGGGCCAACCGAAACGGGGCCCTGCGGCGTGCCGGCGTGATAGTAGCGTTTTTCGTCAAACACGTTGTAATTCGGGAGATGCTGCTTGAGGATCTGCGCGGTGATCTTGCCGTTTTGCAGGATGAAATAGGCGTTGAAGGGCTTGTCGGGGCCGGGCCAGGGGCCACCAATTCCGATCGTCGGGCCGTCGGCGCAATCGGCAGCCAACTGCTCCAGCACCCGGTGAACATCCATTGCAAAGGCCGATTTGCGGACCAGATCCTGCAACTGATAGCCGGTAATGAACATCTCGGGGAAGGCCACCATATCGGCCCCCGCCGCCTTGGCCATCGCCCAGGCATCCCGGGCTTTGGCGGCGTTATCGTCGAGCGCTCCAACGGTGGCGTTCAGCTGCGCAAGGGTCAGGCGGAATCTATCGGACATGCGGGCTTCCTCGGGTCGGGTCGGCCCCGCTTGTAGCAGATCACCGCTTGCCGCCAAGTCGCCATTGGCAAAAGAGATTGCGGGGTTATCCACCCTCCACTAGGTTAGGCTCGGGCCAAACAACAACCTCCCCCAAAGGAGATATCAGGTGAGCCAAACAGGTGCAGGTGCCCTTCGGCGGGTTTTTTCGATCTCATGCGTTGCCATGATGCTGGCCGGAGCAGCCAGCGCGCAGGAAAACGGCGAGATCGAGATCTATCAATACGAAGGCGGCGGTATATACGAGGGAACCTTCCGAAATGGCGTGCAAAATGGCACCGGCACTTATCGGCTGCCCAATGGCTATGAATATACCGGCGAATGGGTCGATGGTGAAATCCTTGGCCAGGGCCGCGCCGTTTTTCCCGACGGCTCGATCTACGAGGGCAGCTTTGTCGCGGGACGCCCGGAAGGGTTTGGCCTGATCACCTTTGCCGACGGATCGACCTATGAGGGCGAGTGGGCCGAGGGCCGGATCAACGGCGCGGGCCTGGCGCTTTACGCAAACGGGGTGCGTTACGAGGGTGGTTTCCGCAACGCGCTGCACCATGGGCAAGGCACCATGACCAGTCCCAATGGCTATCGCTATGAAGGGGCCTGGGTGAACGGGCTGAAACAGGGCCAGGGACGCATCACCTATCCCGACGGCGCGGTCTATGACGGCAATTTCGAGGCCGGGCAGCGGTCCGGGCAGGGGCGTCTGGAAATGCCCGATGGCGTCGTCTACGAGGGGGCCTGGAGCGAGGGCCAGATCAATGGCACCGGCACGCTGACCCAGCCCAATGGCGATGTCTACGAGGGCCAACTGGTCAATGGGCAGCGCCAGGGCACCGGCATCGTGCGCTATGCCAATGGCGACCGCTATGAAGGGGATTTCGCCAATGACCGCCGCCATGGCCAGGGCGAGTTTCGCGGCGTTGACGGCTATCTTTATGTCGGCCAGTGGATCGATGGCCGGATCGAGGGCGAAGGCCGCGTGACCTATCCCGATGGATCGGTCTATGAGGGCACGTTCCGCAACGATCTGGCGCATGGGCGTGGCACCATCACCTATGAAGATGGCTCCACCTATGAGGGCGATTGGGTCGAAGGTGTGATCCAGGGCTTTGGCGTTGCGACCTTCACCAACGGGCTGGTCTATGAGGGCCAGTTCCTGAATGCCCGACAACATGGCCAGGGGGTCATGACCAATGCCAACCCCGATTACGACGCGACCGCCGCGGCCGCCGCAGAGGCCGCGGGCGAACCCTACGAGGTGCCCCAGTTCCTGTATCGCTACGAAGGGGCCTGGGCCGAGGGGCTGCGCGATGGGCAGGGCATCGCCACCTATGAGGATGGCACCGTCTATGAGGGCGGATTTACCGCCGGCCAGCGCGACGGCGAAGGCACGCTGATCATGCCCGACGGCTTCACCTATTCCGGCCAGTGGCAGGGCGGCGAAATCAACGGCACCGGCCGCGCGACCTATGCCAATGGCGATGTCTATCAGGGGCTTTTCGTCAACGGCACCCGCCAGGGCGCGGGCACCATGACCTATGCCGCCACCGATGACCAGGACGCGCGCGTGGTGCAGGGCGAATGGGAAGATGGCCGGCTGCTCACCGCCGAGACCGCAACGGGCACGCCCCCCCCGCAAGACGGCGACGCGGCACCGCCACCAGAGGCCGCTCAATAAGGCACCTCTCGGATCGCGTCGCGCCCACCGGGCGCGCTCCGCCTGCCGCTTGCTTCGCCGGACCGCCCGTCGGAGGTTGGAAGAGGGTCCCCCAAGCGGGCGGGGAAGGCACCCGCAAGGGCACGCCCGCGCCCGCCCGCGCCCGCCCGCGCCCGCCCGCGCATGAATCGTGAAAAAAGCCCTTTTCATCACGCGCCCGCGCGGTAATACTCGCGCCCCATGACGACGCGCCATCATATCGCCGCTTTCGCCGCCCATCCGGGTGGCCTAAAGCTGCGTGCGCTTCTTCTCCTTAGCCTCCTCTGAGCGTGCCTGTCGGCGCGACCGCTCAGAGGGGAACCAGCGCCGCAAATTCACGCAAATATCCAGGCTAAGACCAAGGACACCGAACCGATGACAACCGACAAGAACCGAGTCGTGATTTTCGACACGACGCTGCGCGATGGCGAACAGAGCCCCGGCGCAACCATGAGCCATGCCGAAAAGCTGGAGATCGCGGGCCTGCTCGACGAGATGGGCGTCGACATCATCGAGGCCGGGTTTCCGATTGCCTCGGAGGGTGATTTCGCGGCCGTCAGCGAAATCGCCAAAAACGCGCAATCGGCCGTGATCTGCGGCCTCGCCCGCGCCAATTTCAAGGATATCGACCGCTGTTGGGAGGCGGTGAAACACGCCCGCCGCCCACGCATTCACACCTTCATCGGCACCTCGCCGCTGCACCGCGCCATTCCCAACCTGACGCGCGATGAAATGGCCGATCGCATCCACGACACCGTGACCCATGCCCGCAATCTTTGCGAAAACGTGCAGTGGTCGCCGATGGATGCCACAAGGACGGAATGGGATTACCTGTGCCGCACGGTCGAGATCGCCATCAAGGCCGGGGCCACCACGATCAACATCCCCGATACGGTGGGCTATACCGCGCCGGTCGAATCCGCCGATCTGATCCGCCGCCTGATCGAAACCGTGCCCGGTGCCGACGAGGTCGTGTTTGCCACCCATTGCCATAACGATCTGGGCATGGCGACGGCCAACAGCCTGGCGGCCGTCGCGGGCGGTGCCCGCCAGATCGAATGCACCATCAACGGGTTGGGCGAACGCGCCGGCAATACCGCACTGGAGGAGGTGGTGATGGCGCTCAAGGTGCGCCATGACATCATGCCATGGACCACGGCCATCGACACCACCAAGCTGATGAATATCAGCCGCCGGGTGGCCGCCGTCAGCGGCTTTGCGGTGCAGTTCAACAAGGCCATCGTCGGCAAGAACGCCTTTGCCCATGAAAGCGGCATCCATCAGGACGGCATGCTGAAAAACGCCGAAACCTTCGAGATCATGCGCCCCGAGGATGTCGGCCTGTCGGAAACCAATATCGTGATGGGCAAGCATTCGGGCCGCGCCGCCCTGCGCTCGAAACTGACCGATCTGGGCTTTGACCTGGCCGATAATCAGCTCAACGATGTATTCGTGCGCTACAAGGCGCTGGCCGACCGCAAGAAGGAGGTGTTCGACGACGACCTGATTGCATTGGTCACCGATGCGGGCGCGTCCGATGCGTCGGACCATCTGGAGGTCAAGTTTCTGCGCGTCATCTGTGGCACCGAAGCGCCGCAATCGGCGGATCTGACCCTGCGCGTGGGTGACAGCGACCAGCGCGTGACCGCCAATGGCGATGGGCCGGTGGATGCCGCGTTCAATGCGGTCAAGGCGCTGTTTCCCAATGACGCGCAATTGCAGCTCTATCAGGTCAGCGCCGTGACCGAAGGCATGGACGCGCAGGCCACCGTCAGTGTTCGGATCGAGGAAGGCGGCCGCATCGCCACCGGCCAATCGGCCGATACCGATACCGTGGTCGCCAGCGTGCGCGCCTATGTGAACGCGCTGAACCGGCTGATTATGCGCCGTGAAAAAGGGGGCTCTGACATGAAGGAAATCTCCTACAAGGATGCGGGCATGTAACGGGCTCCTTCGGGCGGGGGGCAGTCGGCACAGCGCGGGCCGCCCCTCTCGCGGCCGCGATCTGACCCGCCATTAAGCCAAACTCCGGCGCGAACGCCGTTGACGCGCCCAATTCCCCCGATGCCGGCAAGAACACGCCACTCTTTGCGTTTATCGCCCTTTACGTATTCGGGCGGGGGTGACTATATGCAGCCCGTCCCGGGTGCCATGAGTCTCTTGCGCGCCCTCTCCGACTCTAGAGCAGGATAGCGCGCACCATGGTCTTTGGATTAGGCAGCCTTTTTTCCGCCGATATGGCAATCGACCTGGGAACAGCGAACACGCTGGTCTATGTGAAGGGCAAGGGCGTCGTCCTGAACGAGCCTTCGGTCGTGGCCTATCAGATCAAGGATGGCGTCAAGAAGGCTCTGGCTTTTGGCGAAGATGCCAAACTGATGCTGGGGCGGACCCCTGGCTCCATTCAGGCGATCCGGCCGATGCGCGATGGCGTGATCGCTGACTTCGACGTTGCCGAAGAAATGATCAAGCATTTCATCCGCAAGGTCCACAAACGCACCACATTTACCAAACCCAAGGTCATCGTCTGTGTTCCGCATGGGGCGACCCCGGTGGAAAAACGCGCCATCCGGCAATCGGTTCTCAGCGCCGGCGCGCGCAAGGCCGGTCTGATCGCCGAACCCATTTCGGCGGCCATCGGTGCCGGCATGCCGATCACCGATCCGACCGGGTCGATGGTGGTCGATATCGGCGGCGGCACCACCGAGGTGGCCGTGCTCAGCCTGGCCGATATCGTCTATGCCCGCTCGGTCCGGGTCGGTGGCGACCGCATGGATGAGGCGATCATCGCCTATCTGCGCCGTCAGCAGAACCTGTTGATCGGCGAATCCACCTCCGAGCGCATCAAGACCTCGATCGGCACCGCACGCATGCCCGACGATGGCCGCGGCGCGTCGATGCAGATCCGGGGGCGCGATCTGTTGAATGGCGTCCCCAAGGAAACCGAGATCAGCCAGGCGCAGGTCGCCGAGGCGCTGGCCGAACCGGTGCAGCAGATCTGCGAGGCCGTCATGAGCGCGCTGGAGGCGACACCGCCCGACCTGGCTGCCGATATCGTTGACCGGGGCGTCATGCTGACCGGGGGTGGTGCGTTGCTGGGTGAGCTTGACCTGGCGTTGCGCGAGCAGACCGGGCTTGGCATTTCGGTTGCCGATGAAAGCCTGAATTGTGTTGCATTGGGCACCGGCAAGGCGCTGGAATACGAAGATCTGTTGCGCCACGCAATCGACTACGACAGCTGACCGTCGCCTGATTCGCGACCCCGACGCATAGGACCACATGGCCCGAGAACGCGCCGATACCAGCCATATCCGCCCCGTCCGGCGCCTGTTGATGACGGTTCTTGTCTTGTGTCTGGCGGTTCTGGTCCTGATCTGGCGCATCGACAACCCGCGTGTCGAGCGGCTGCGCAGTGCGATCACCGATCGGATCGTGCCCAATCTCGAATGGGTGATGGCCCCGGTCACGGCACTGGGCCGGATGATCGACGATTTCGAAAGCTACACCCGGCTTTATGAACAAAACGCCGAGCTCAGGCGCGAATTGCAGCAGATGCGCACCTGGCGCGAGGCGGCGCTACAGCTGGAACAGGAAAACGCCCGCCTGCTGGATTTGAACCGGGTGCAGCTGGATCCCGAACTGACCTTTGTCACCGGCCTGGTGCTGGCCGATAGCGGATCGCCCTTTCGCCGGTCGGTTCTGCTGAATGTGGGCCAGCGCGACGGCATTCTCGATGGTTGGGCCACGATGGACGGGTTGGGGCTTGTCGGGCGCATCTCGGGCGTCGCGGAAAACACCTCACGCGTGATCCTGCTGACCGATTCCAACAGCCGCATTCCGGTAACGGTGCTGCCCTCGGCGCAGCGTGCCATCTTGATGGGGGACAATTCCGCCGCACCGGTGCTGGGGTTTCTGGAGGCCGCCGAAGATATCGCCCCCGGTGACCGGGTGGTGACCTCAGGCGATGGCGGCGTGTTTCCGGCCGGGCTGCTGGTCGGTCAGGTGGTGATCGACCGCGACGGGCAAGTGCGGCTGCGCCCATCGGCCGATTTCTCGCGCCTCAATTTTCTGCGTGTCATGCGCAGCCATCCGGGCACGGCGATCTCTGATCCCGGCGGCATGATCGGCCCGCCCTGGCCGCTGGCACCCGAACCCGGCACCGAGGATGCGGCAGCCGGCGAGGTCACCGAAACGGATCGCGCCGAGCCCGCGCCCCCCGACCCTCATGTCGAGGCCGGCGATGGCTAGAAAACCGACCCCGCGCCGGATCTGGGCCTATCGCGGCATTTACCTGGGCCTCGGGCTTGGCGTCATATTTTTCCGTATCCTGCCGCTGCAGACCGGCTCGCCCGGCCTGCCGGGGCCTGACATCATCCTCGCCATCACGCTGGCCTGGACCCTGCGTCAACCGGCCGCCGTGCCGATTGCCGCGATCGTGTTTTTGTTTCTTCTCGGCGATTTCCTGCTGCAACAGCCCGCCGGCCTCTGGACGCTGTTGGCCGTGATGGCGGTCATGGCACTCGATAGCCGCCGGATGACCCTGACCGAGGCGTCGTTTCTTGTGGAAATGACCATCGTGGCGGGCGTTATCCTGGCGATGATCGTCGCAGAACGGATGATATTATGGGTGCTGCTAACCGATCAACCAAGTCTGGGTCTGGTCCTGATGGAGGGGCTTGCGACAATTGTGATCTACCCGATCGTGGTCTTTGTCTCGAAATTCCTGCTTGGAATGGATAAGTTGTCCCTTGTCGATCTTGAGGCCGGGTGACGCCATGAAACGCAACCAGAAGGAAACCGAGGACAGCGCCCGCAAAGTGGGCCGCCGGGCCGTGATCATGGGCGGCACCATGTTGGCGACCGGGGCCATTCTGACGGCGCGGATGCAATATTTGCAGGTCCAGCGGGCCAGCGATTATCTTCTTCTGGCCGAAGAAAACCGCATCAACATCCAGCTGCTGCCACCGGCGCGCGGGTTGATCTATGACCGCGTCGGGCGGCTGGTTGCCGGCAACGCACAGAACTACCGCGTCGTCATGGTGCGCGAAAACGCCGATGACGTAGAGGCCGTGCTGGAGCGTCTGTCTCGTCTCGTCAACCTGGACATGGAGGCCATGGATCGCGCCCGGGAAGAAATCCTGGATCGCGCGCCCTTCGTGCCCGTCACCATCGCCGACAGACTCAGCTGGGAGGAATTTTCCTCCATCGCGGTCAACGCGCCGTCGCTGCCCGGCATCACGCCCGAGGTCGGGTTCAGCCGGATCTACCCGCTCGGGTCCGATTTTTCGCATGTTTCCGGCTATGTCGGCCCGGTCTCGAACTACTATCTCGAATCCACCGGCGACACCGACCCGGTCCTGCAAATCCCCGATTTTCAGGTTGGCCGTTATGGGCTCGAAGCCCAGATGGAGCAGAATTTACGCGGCGAGACGGGCACCCGCCGGGTTGAGGTCAACGCCGCCGGCCGCGTCATGCGCGAATTGGACCGGGTGCCCGCAACGCCGGGCGACGATGTGCAACTGACCGTCGATGCCGGCCTGCAAAACTTCGCCAAGGCGCGGCTGGCCGGTCAAAGCGCCTCTGCCGTCGTGATGGATGTGGAATCGGGCGAGATCCTGGCCATGGCCTCGGCACCTGCGTTCGACCCCAACCTCTTTGTGCGCGGCATCTCGGTGGCCGACTATGCCACGCTGACCGAAGATCCTTATCGCCCGCTGGCCAGCAAGGCGGTGCAGGGCACCTATCCGCCCGGCTCGACCTTCAAGATGATGACCGCGCTTGCCGGTCTCGAGATGGGCCTGATCGACACCGAAGAGCTGATCAATTGCATCGGCTATATCGACCTCGGCACCCGCCGGTTCCATTGCTGGAAACGCAGCGGCCATGGCCGGATGGACATGAATAACGGGCTCGCCCAATCCTGTGACGTCTATTATTACGAGCTGTCGCAGCGGGTCGGGATCGACGCGATCGCCGAAATGTCGCGCCGCTTTGGCCTTGGCCAACATCACGCGCTTCCCCTGTCGGGCGTGTCCGAGGGGCTGATCCCCACGCGCGAATGGAAACGGGCCAATCGCGGTGCCGAATGGGTGGTCGGCGACACGCTGAACTCCACCATCGGGCAAGGTTTCGTTCTGGCCTCACCGCTGCAACTTGCCATCATGACCAGCCGCCTGGCCACCGGCAGGATGATCCGGCCAAGCCTTGTGCGAACCGTCAATGGCGTGTCCGCCCGGATGGAAGATGGCGGCGACCTCGGCCTCGATCCCGCCAATCTGGAGATCGTCCGCCGGGGCATGTGGTCCGTCAACAACAACCCGCGCGGCACCGCCTACCGGATGCGCTCGCTGGCCGACGGCTTCGAGATCGCGGGCAAATCCGGCACCAGCCAGGTCCGTAATATCACCATGGCCGAACGCGCAACCGGTGTCCTCGATGAAGCGGATCTGCCGTGGAACCGGCGCGACCACGCGCTGTTCGTTGCCTACGCGCCTGCGGACAATCCGCGCTACGCCGTCAGCGTCGTGGTGGAACATGGCGGCGGCGGTTCCAGCGTGGCCGCGCCGATTGCCCGCGACATCCTTTTACGCGCGCATTTCGGCGAGATGCCGCCGCTCTCGGCCTATCCGGTCAACCAGCGCCGCGATGTCGAGGAAACGCAGAACCAACTGGAACTTCGGTCGTTCGAGCCCCCTGAGCAAACCGGCCGGGTCCGGACATGAGCTTTCTCGAATACTCACAGAAATCGGCACCGTCGGGGCTGCATAAGGTGCTGCATCTCAACTGGGCGCTGATGGTTCTGATCGTCGCGGTATCGGGCGTTGGCTTTATGATGCTCTATTCGGTGGCGGGTGGGTCGATGCGGCCCTGGGTTGCGCCCCAGTTGCAGCGTTTCGTGGTCGGCTTCGCGGCGATGCTCTTCGTGGCCTTCACGCCGATCTGGTTCTGGCGCAATGTCTCGGGCGTGGCCTATGGCACGTCGATCCTGCTCTTGCTGCTGGTCGAGATCATGGGCTCGGTCGGCATGGGCGCGCAACGCTGGATCGACCTCGGAGTCATCCGCCTCCAACCCTCCGAGATGGCCAAGATCACCGTCGTGATGCTGTTGGCGGCCTATTACGACTGGCTCGATCCGCGCCGCACCTCGCGGCCGCTTTTCGTGCTGATCCCGGTGGTTTTGATCCTCGTGCCGACGCTGCTCACATTGCGCCAGCCCGATCTGGGCACGGCCATCCTGCTATTGGTCGGCGGTGTTTCGGTAATGTTTGTGGCCGGCGTCCACTGGGCCTATTTCGGGGCGGTGATTGCTTCGGCCGCGGGCGTGGTCGTTGCCGTGTTCTATTCGCGCGGCACCTCGTGGCAGCTTTTACAGAATTACCAGTATCGGCGCATCGATACCTTCCTTGATCCCTCCCTTGACCCGCTTGGCGCAGGGTATCACATCATTCAAAGCCAGATCGCCCTCGGCTCTGGCGGCTGGACCGGGCGCGGCTTCATGCAAGGCACGCAGAGCGGCCTCGATTTCCTGCCCGAAAAGCAAACCGATTTCATTTTCACGACCTTGGCCGAGGAATTCGGCTTTGTCGGCGCTGTGTCGCTCCTGGGGCTCTATCTTCTTATCCTGCTCTTCTGCATATCTACCGCGCTGAAAACCAAAGACCGCTTTGCGTCGCTGGTCACGCTTGGGGTCGCGGCGACCTTCTTTCTCTATTTGGCGATCAACATGGCGATGGTGATGGGGCTGGTCCCCGTGGTCGGCGTGCCGCTGCCTTTGGTCAGCTACGGGGGCTCGGCGATGCTGGTGGTGCTGGTGGCCTTCGGGCTGGTGCAATCGGCCCATATCCACCGCCCGCGCTGAAAGGCACACAGCTATGGCCACCATCCTCTTTGCCGCCGCCGCCGAGCGTTGGGAAACCTATGAGCCGCACCTGCGCACGGCATTGCAGGCGCAGGGGCTCGGCGATACCGTTCTTGGCACCGACTGCGACCCGGGCGATGTTGACTACATCATCTACGCGCCCAACAGCGATGTGCAGGATTTCACCGCCTTTCCCCGCCTCAAGGCAGTGCTCAGCCTCTGGGCCGGGGTCGAAGGGATCGTCGGGAACACCACTTTGCGCGTGCCGCTGACCCGCATGGTCGATGCCGGCCTCAGCGACGGTATGTTGGAATGGGTCACCGGCCATGTTTTGCGCCATCATCTGGGGATTGATGCGCATATCCATGGGCAGGATGGCATCTGGCGGCCCGATGTGCCACCGCTGGCGCGCGACCGGACCGTCGCCGTTTTGGGCCTGGGCGCGCTTGGCGCGACCTGTGCCACCGCGCTGGCCGCCCTCAATTTCAACGTGACCGGCTGGAGCCGCAGCCCCAAAAAGCTGGCCGGGGCGCAGACCTACCATGGCCCGAACGGCCTCGAGACCTGCCTCGCCACGGCCCAGATCGCGGTGCTTTTGCTGCCCGACACGCCTGCTACCGAAAACACCCTCAATGCCCGCACGCTGGCCCTGATGCCCCGTGGCGCGGTGATCCTCAACCCCGGCCGCGGCCCGCTGATCGACGATAGCGCCTTGCTGGCCGCCCTTGATACTGGTCAGATCGGCCATGCGACGCTGGACACGTTCCGGGTCGAGCCGCTACCCGAAGCCCACCCGTTCTGGGCCCATCCCCGCGTCACCGTAACGCCCCACATCGCTTCAGAGACCCGCCCGCAAACGGCGTCAGAGAGCATCGCTAGAAACATCGCCCGCGCCGAAGCGGGTCAGCCGCTTCACCACCTCGTGGACCGCGCCTTGGGGTACTGAAGGCGCGCGCCCGACCGGCACCCGGCCTTCCTGCGCACAACAGCCCCATTCTTCTTTGCGAAAATACTCAAACCCGCACCCGGATACCCCGGACCGAACCCTCCATGACGCGGCAACCCCGCCGCGAACTCATGGCAATGCGGCCCAAGGATGGCTCCCGCAGGGGGCCTGACGCGGGCCGCCCGCCGCCCGGGGCGTCATCGCAATCTGGGCGGGCTTTCCGGGTCCATTCCGGGTGCTGATCCCGGCACGGCGGCGGCGGCCGTCTGGTGCTCCGGCAGATCAAATCGCAACCCCACCCGGGACAACTTGGCGCAAACCGGATCGGACGCCTTGAAAAACCCGACATCCATCACCCCCGCCTCGATGCCGGAAAAGGTCAGCGCCTCGCCCACAGCCTGCGCCAGCGCGGCCTCGGCCCCCGGCACCGGATCGATGATCGCCAGCATATGCGAAGCCCGACCGCCGCGATAGGTGACCGCACAGAGATAGGCCATCCGCGCCAGCCCACCCGCCATGGCCAGCTTGGTGTCGAGCGACGCGATCACCGCCTCGGGCAGGCCCACCGGCGGCGCGAATGCCTCGGGCAGCTCCTCGACCTCTTCAGGGCCAGGGCCAAGCGTCTCCGACAGCCACTCAACCGCGGTGCCCGGGATCAGGATCGAGGAAGGCGCGCCCAGATTGACGGCCATACCAATATCCTGCCCGGCCAGCATCAAGGCCAGGTTGCGCCCGGACAAAACCGCAAGCGCCGCCACCCCTGCCGAAAATTCCGCCAACCGTTCCTCGCGGTCGAACACCAGCACAAATTCCCGATCCTCAACCGGGAAGATCTGCGGCTTGATCTCGTCGCCTTCCGGTTCCTCGGTCAGCAGCAAGAACAGCTCGGCATCCGCCAATCGCTCATAAAACCGCATCCGCAGCGCGTCGTCCTCGGGCGCGGCGTCCATCGCCGCAAAGGCACGGTCCAGCGGGGTCACATCATCGCTCATGGTCTCAGAACCTCTGTCAGGCGGGTGCGCAGGGCCGGCAGCAGATCGGCCTCGAACCACGGGTTTTTCCGTAGCCACCCGGTATTGCGCCAGGACGGGTGCGGCAAGGGAAAGATGCCGGGCGCATGGTCGCGCCATGCCGCGACGCGCTGCGTGACGCTGGCCGTTCCGGGCAAATGCCAGGCCTGGGCGTGGCCGCCAACCAGCAGGATCACCCGGACCGATTTCAGATGCGACAGGACCCGCGCCCGCCAGGTTCGCGCGCAAACAGGGGGCGGCGGCAGGTCCGAGCCGCGCGCATCATAGCCCGGAAAGCAAAAAGCCATTGGCAGAATGGCGATGCGATCACGATCGTAGAAAACCGCCTCGTCCACCCCCATCCAATGCCGCAGGCGATCCCCCGACGGATCGGTAAAAGGCCTGCCCGAGCCATGCACCCGCGCGCCCGGGGCCTGCCCGGCAATCAGGATACGCGCGGTGGGCGACAGCCAGAGCACCGGGCGCGGGGCATGGGCGGTTTTCGTCGATGCAAAGCGGCCCGCGCAGATCCGGCAGGCAGAGATTTCCGAGGTTAGCGCGTCAAAGGACATGGCCCAAACAAAAACCGTCGGCCCGGAAAATGAAACCCCTCTGGACATCGCTTCCTTATTTCTATAAATATAGAATCATGAAAATGAAAACCGCCCCCCCCGCCCATACCTTCGCGGCCACCGCATTCGCGGCACTTGGATCTGAGCACCGGCTGACCATCCTGCGCCGTCTGGTGCGCGCCGGTCCCGAGGGCATCCCGATGGGCACCCTGGGCGAAAGTGTCGGCATTACCGGGTCGGTCCTGACCCATCACCTGAAACAACTGGTCAGCGCCGGGCTTGTCGTACAACGACGCGACGGGCGCCGTATTCTCTGTGCCGTCGATTACGACCAGATCCGCGCCGTCTCGGACTATCTGTTGCAGGAATGCTGCTCAGACGCCGATGCCCAAGACCCCAGAGGCCGGAATGACTGATCTTACCCAATCGCCCGCCAGTTTCCGTTCGGTTTTCAAACGTATCGACGGGGTGCTGCTGACCTGCCTGGCCATTGCCGCGGGCATATTCGTGCTGGATCGCGCGGCGTTCTGGCCCGCGATGTCAAACGCATTTTCAAGCCTGACCAGCACCGGCCCCTTCATCCTCTTTGCCGTCGCCGCCATCGGTGTGATGCGGGCCTCGGGCTCCGAGCGGCTGCTTGATGGGGCCTTTGAGGGGCGCGAGACGCGAATGATCGTGCTTGGCGCGCTGGTGGGCGGGCTCTCTCCCTTTTGTTCCTGCGAGGTCATTCCCTTCGTCGCGGCCCTGCTGGCGGCGGGCGCGCCACTATCGGCGGTGATGGCCTTCTGGCTGGCCTCGCCGCTGATGGACCCGGCGATGTTCGCCATCACCACCGGGTCGCTCGGGGCGGATTTTGCGGTGGCCAAAACAGTTGCCGCCGTCGGGATCGGCCTGATGGGCGGGCTTACCGTCATGGTTTTCTCGAAATCGGCCTATTTCGCCGATCCGCTCAAGAAACAGACGGCCTCTGGCTGCGGATCCTGCTGCAGCGGCCCGCGCCTGACGCTGAACTGGCGGTTCTGGCGGGAGGCCCCGCGCCGCCGCATCTTTGCCGAGGCCGCCTGGAGCAACCTGCTCTTTCTCGGCAAATGGCTGCTGCTGGCCTATCTGCTGCAGGCATTGCTGATCCGGTATGTGCCGGCGGAATGGATCGGCACCACATTGGGCGGCGACGGCCTGGGCCCGATCCTTCTGGGGGCCACATTGGGCGCGCCGGCCTATCTCAATGGCTATGCCGCCGTGCCGCTGATCGCGGGCCTTTTGGAACAGGGCATGAGCAATGGGGCCGCGATGTCCTTTGTGATCGCCGGAGGCGTCAGCTCGATCCCTGCCGCGGTGGCGGTCTGGGCGCTGGTCAAGCCGCGCATTTTCGCCGCCTATCTCGGGTTTGCCATCACGGGGGCTGTGCTGGCGGGTGTCATTTGGGGGGGCATTGCCTGATCGGACCAGAAGGAGCTGCCGGCATTTCCTGATAAAAGCGCAGAGTCCCCCGTCTTTCAGGGGTCTTTGCGTGGCCCCGCCAAAGCCAAAACGTGTCGTGTTCAAAAAGTTTCATTGTCCAGCCGGGTCCCATCCGGTATCTGACCGCGAAAGGACATGCGGAGGGGCCCGATGTATCGCGTTTGGAATTTTGTCACCAACTACTCACTGTTCCTGATCGGCGGAGCGATCATTGCCCTGATCTGGGCGAATACGAACCCGGAAGGCTATCATGACTTTCTGGAAATCGTTCTGATCGAAGACTTCTTCATCGGCGTTCTGGAAGAGAACGAGGCGGGTGAGATGGTGCGCGTTCTGACGCTGCATTATTTTGTCAACGACGTGCTGATGGCGCTGTTTTTCGCCATTGCCGCCAAGGAAGTCTGGGAAGCGGTGATCCTGAAAAACGGCAGCCTGCGTGGCAAAAAGGCGGCGACGCCTCTCTTTGCAACCGCGGGCGGCATGTTTGGCCCCATCGCGGTTTATCTCGGTATTGCAATGGTCATGGGGTCCGAGACCTATGACGCCGTCGCCAATGGCTGGGCCATTCCCACCGCGACCGATATCGCCTTTTCCTATCTCGTCGGACGCATGGTTTTCGGTGCCGGGCACCCGGCCGTGCGGTTCCTGCTCTTGCTGGCCATTGCCGATGACGCGGCCGGTTTGTTGATCCTGGCCATTTTCTACCCCTCAAGCGAGCTTGCGCCGGAATGGCTGCTGTTCAGCCTTGCGGCGGTTGTTGCCGTCTACATCCTGTTCAACTGGCTGCCGCGCCGGATGGACCGGGGCGATCAGCTGCGCACCCGGTCAACCTTCGTGCGCCGCGTATTCAGCTTCTGGCCCTATGCCGTCGCAGGCGGGCTCAGCTGGTATGGCTTTCAGGAAAGCGGCCTGGCCCCGGCGCTTGGTCTCTTGCCCGTCGTGGTTGTTATCCCGCATGCGGACCGGGCCTTTGGGTTTTTCGCGGATGCCGAACGGCACCTGCATGACCTGCTGAACGAGATGGAGCACGCGCTGAAATACCCGGTCGAAATCATTCTGGGCCTGTTCGGGCTGATGAATGCCGGGGTCGAGTTTTCCTCGATGGGATCCGCGACATGGCTGGTTCTGGCAGGGCTCCTGATCGGGAAACCGGTGGGCATCCTGATCTTTGGATGGGTCGCGGCGCGCCCGCTTGGCCTGGGCATTCCCGAAGGCATGCGCATCATCGATCTCGTGGTGATCGGCTGTGTCGCCGCGATCGGCTTTACCGTCTCGCTCTTTGTTGCCTCGGTCGCGTTCGAATCCGGCCCGGTGCAGGATGCCGCGAAAATGGGTGCTGTGCTAAGCTTCTTTGCCGCAATCGTGGCCTTCATCGCGGGCAAGGCCCTGAAGGTCCAGAAAAAGGACATCTGAGCCCGCGTGCATCTCTTGTCCCTCCCCCGCGCGCGCGGGGGAGGGAGAGGTTTTTTGCAGGCATTTGCCGTCGCGCGGCCAAAAATGCCTGTTGGTGCTATGAAAACGCGCCGGTGTTGGACATAATGGTGCCTAATTGATCACTTACATCACTTGTTCATAAGCCCCGGGCTAAGAAAAGGGGCATGGATATGGCAGCAGTATAGGGCAACGATGCTCGAATTTCGGAACGTCTCCAAGTCCTTCTGGACGGGCACCCAGCGCAAGGTGATCCTTGATCGCGCGTCGTTCCGCGTTGAAATCGGCCAATCGCTCGGCATTCTTGCCCCCAACGGCACTGGCAAATCCACCGTTATCAACATGATGGCCGGGTTGGAAAAACCCGACGAGGGCGAGATTGTGCGCGCCTGCCGGATCTCGTTCCCGCTTGGCTTCATGGGTGGCGTCATCGGCAAGCTTTCGGCGACCGAGAACTCCCGCTATATCGCGCAGCTTTACGGGCTGGATCCCGATTATATCGAGGCGTTCTGCCGCTGGCTCTGCGACCTCAAGGAATATTTCGACCGCCCCTTTGGCACCTATAGCCAGGGCATGAAGGCGCGGTTCCAGTTCGCGCTGATGCTGGCGCTGGAATTTGACATCTACCTGATCGACGAAGGCATGCCGCGCACCACGGATGCCGAATTCAACCGCAAGGCGGGCAGCATTCTGGCCGACCGGCTGGCCACCTCGACCGTGATCATCGTGTCGCATCAGGCAAAGACGCTGGAAAAATTCGCGCATAAAGCTGCTGTTCTGAAAGACGGAAGCTTCTATCAGTTCGACACGCTCGAGGAAGCAAAGAGACTGTATGACTATGAAACCCAAGGGTAAGAAGTTCCGCATCAGACGCACCGGCACCTCTCCCAATTCGGGTGGCGGTCAGCGGCCGGGCGCAACCGGTTCCGACAGCGAAGACGGCTTTGGCCCCGGCGCGTTCCCCGGCTCGGCCGCGGCCGAAGCGGCCGACCAGCCGCCGCAGGGCCTGTCGGTCGAGCAGGAGCTTGCAGCGATACGCCAGGAGGGTCTGACCGGTCGGCAATTGCGCATGGCGCGCCGCACGGCGCAGAAACACGGGCTGCAACCGGCCTCGGATTTCGATGCCGTGCGCCTGTTGCGCCGCCAGGGGATCGACCCGTTTGAACGCTCCAACATGCTCGAACTGGTGGTCAATGAGGGCCAACAGAAACCCGAGGCACCCCGCCTGCCGGCAACCGTGCGCCAACCCTCGGTCCCGGCTCCCGCAGGGGCCGTGGCAGCACCCACCATGGACGAGGCGACGCGCGCGCAGGAAATTCTGCGCATGCAGCGCGATATCGCTGCCCGCCGCCGCAAGCGGCTGGTGTTGCTTGGCGCGCGCGTCTTGGTGTTCGTGCTGCTGCCGACGATGCTTGTGGGCTATTATTTCTACAACGTCGCGACGCCGTTCTATGCCGCAAATTCCGAGTTTCAGATTCAAAAGGCAGAAGCCTCCAGCCCTGCGGGCGGGCTGGCGGGCCTCTTTGGTGGCACCACATTTGCCACGGTGCAGGATTCCATCGCGGTACAAAGCTTTCTCGAAAGCCGTGAGGCGATGCGGCTGGTGGACCAGCAACTGGGCCTGCGTGAACATTTCTCGTCATCCGAAATCGACCAGCTGAACCGGCTGGCCGCTGACGCGACCGAAGAAGACCTCTACGATCTCTATTCGCGCAACCTGACCATCGGGTATGACCCGACCGAAGGCCTGATCCGCATGGAGGTGGTCTCGGCCGACCCTGCATTGTCCGAGGCCTTTTCCAGCGCGCTTATTCGCTATGCCGAGGAACGCGTCGATCAGATGGCACAGCGGTTGCGGGGCGATCAGATGGCCGGCGCAACCCAAAGCTATCAGGATGCCGAGGCCAATATGATGGCCGCACAGCAGCGCGTTATCACGTTGCAGGAACAAACCGGCGTCTTGAGCTCCGAGGCCGAGATGGGCGCGTTGTTTACCCAGATCTCCGGTCTGGAAGTCCAGCTGCAGCAGGAGCGTCTGCGCCTGGCAGAAATTCAATCGGTCGCCCGCCCCAACCAGACCCGTGTCGAAGTGGCCGAACGCGGGATCGAGCGGCTTGAGGCGTTGATCGCAGAGCTGCGCGGTTCAATGACCAATGGCGGAACCTCCGAGGCGTCGCTGGCACAGGTATCGTCGCAGCTGATTGTGGCGCAGGCCGATCTGCAAACTCGCCAATTGATGTTGGCCCAGGCCCTGCAGCAGCTGGAATCCGCCCGGATCGAAGCCGGTCGGCAGACGCTGTACCTGACCGTCAGCGTCAATCCGGTGGCCACGGATGAACCCGCCTATCCGCGCAAGCTGGAGAACACGATGCTTGCCTTTCTGGTCTTTTCCGGGCTTTACCTGATGGTGTCGATGACGGCATCCATCCTCCGTGAACAGGTATCTGCTTAGACCATGAAAACCATCGAGATCGGCAAGATCACCCTTGGCAATGACCGCCCCCTGACGGTCATCGCAGGCCCCTGTCAGCTGGAAAGCCGCGACCATGCGCATATGATCGCGGGCCGGATGGCCGAGATCTGCGAACAGGCGGGCGCGCAATATGTGTTCAAGGCCAGCTTTGACAAGGCCAACCGCACCAGCCTGTCGGGCAAACGCGGTTTGGGCATGGAGGAGGGGCTTTCGATCCTGCAGGGCGTCCGTGAGGCGTTCGGCTGCCCTGTCCTCACCGACATCCACACCGAGGCACAATGCGCCCCCGTGGCCGAGGCGGTCGATATTCTGCAAATTCCCGCCTTCCTGTGCCGTCAGACCGATCTGTTGATCGCGGCGGGCGAAACCGGGGCGGCGATCAATGTGAAAAAGGGGCAGTTTCTGGCCCCCTGGGATATGGCCAATGTCGTGTCCAAGCTGGAAAGCACCGGCAATGCCCGCATCCTGCTGACGGAACGCGGCACCAGTTTCGGCTATAACACCCTGGTCGCCGATATGCGTGCCCTGCCCCAGATGATGCAATCGGGCTACCCGGTCGTGATGGATGCCACCCATTCGGTGCAGCAACCCGGCGGCCAGGGCGGATCCTCGGGCGGGCAGCGCGAATTTGCCCCCGTGATGGCGCGCGCGGCCGTCTCTCTGGGGATTGCGGCGGTGTTTATCGAAACCCACGAGGCACCGGATACCGCCCCATCGGACGGGCCGAACATGATCCCGCTGGACCAGATGGGCGCACTGGTGCGGGGGCTGATGCAGTTCGATCACCTGGCCAAAGCCGATCCGATCCGCATCTGATCGGCACCGGAACGCTCCGCATCCCTTAGCGCGTTCACATCTTTGATTTCAGGCGGTGTTGATCGGATCTGGCGTCAGGCGATCGGCTCCCGCAACACATCGCATGCGCTGCGGGAGAGCCCCTTGCGGCGGGCTGGCGGGCGCCCGGCGCGCGCCTTCAAACTCTTACAATCCCGTCCCTGGCAGACCTTACACAATCCTCTCATATCGACAATTGCACCTGCGTTCGGTGCACATCCATCGCATGTGCAAACTCCGGCACCCTTGCGATGCACGCAGTCGACAACTCCCTCAGGCAGGGCCTTGGGGCTTTTTCGCCCAACTTACCTGACAAACTTCTTGTGCTTCAGCCGCTTTGGCTCCAGCGCATCGGCCCCGAGCCGCCGCTTCTTGTCTTCCTCGTAATCCTCGAAATTGCCCTCGAACCACTCCACATGGGCGTCGCCCTCGAAGGCCAGGATATGGGTGCAGATGCGATCAAGGAAGAAACGGTCGTGGCTGATGACAACGGCGCAGCCGGCGAAATCGACCAGCGCATCCTCGAGCGCGCGCAGGGTTTCGACATCCAGATCGTTGGTCGGTTCATCGAGCAGAAGGACATTGCCGCCCTCTTTCAACAGTTTCGCCATATGGACCCGGTTGCGTTCACCGCCCGAGAGCTGCCCGACCTTCTTCTGCTGATCGCCGCCCTTGAAGTTGAAGGACGAACAATAGGCGCGGGAATTGACGGTGGCATCGCCCAGTTCGATGATCTCGGCCCCGCCGGAGATTTCCTCCCAGACGGTGGCTGTCGCGGCCAGCGCATCGCGGGATTGATCGACATAGGACAGATCCACCGTGTCGCCATATTCGACGCTGCCGCTGTCGGGTTGTTCCTGCCCGGTCAGCATGCGGAAGAGGGTGGATTTACCGGCCCCGTTGGGCCCGATCACGCCGACGATGCCGCCGGGCGGCAGGGCAAAGCTGAGGCCTTCTATCAACTGTTTGTCGCCGTAATGCTTGGCGATGTTGTCCACCTCGATCACCTTGCCGCCAAGGCGCGGGCCGTTGGGGATGACGATGGTCGCGCGGGTGAGTTTCTCGCGCTCGGACTGGTCGGCCATCTCGTTATAGGCGTTGATCCGGGCCTTGGATTTGGCCTGGCGCGCTTTCTGCCCTTGCCGCATCCATTCCAGCTCGCGTTCCAGCGTTTTCTGCTTGGATTTATCCTCGCGCGCTTCCTGCGCCAGACGTTTGGCCTTTTGCTCCAGCCAGGCGGAATAGTTGCCCTCGTAGGGAATGCCGCGGCCGCGGTCGAGTTCAAGAATCCAGCCGGTGATGTCATCGAGAAAATAGCGGTCATGCGTGACGATCAGGATGGTGCCCTTGTAGTCAATGAGGTGCTGTTGCAGCCAGGCGATGGTTTCGGCGTCCAGGTGGTTGGTGGGTTCATCGAGCAGCAGCATGTCGGGCGCTTCGAGCAGCAATTGGCATAGCGCCACCCGGCGGCGTTCGCCGCCCGAGAGGTTTTCGGGCATCGCGTCATCGGGCGGGCAGCGCAGCGCCTCCAGCGCCACGTCGATCTGGCTGTCGAGATCCCACAGGTTCTCGCTGTCGATCTCATCCTGCAGCTGCGCCATTTCATCGGCGGTCTCGTCGCTGTAATTCATCGCCAGGTCGTTGAACCGGTCGAGCTTGGCCTTTTTCGCGGCCACGCCCAGCATGACATTGTCGCGCACGTTCAGGGTCTCATCCAGGTTCGGCTCCTGCGGCAGGTAGCCGACCTTGGCCCCTTTGGCGGCCCAGGCCTCACCGGTGAAATCCTTGTCCAGCCCGGCCATGATCTTCATCAGCGTCGATTTACCCGCGCCGTTCACGCCGACGACGCCGATCTTTACGCCGGGCAGAAACGACAGGCGGATGTTTTCAAAGCATTTCTTGCCGCCGGGATAGGTCTTTGAGACGCCATCCATGTGATAGACATATTGGTAAGCAGCCATTGCGCGGGTCCTTTGGAAAAGCCTGAATTTTGCGCCTTGATAGCCGGGTTGCCGGGCCGGGGCAATCGGGCGTCGGCGGGGCGGGGCATCTGCAGGGCCCGGGTCAATTCATCCCGCACCCCCGCAGCGATTGGGGAGTGGCCCCGGCCGCCGTTTTGCGGCAGATTGCCTTCTCAACGAGCTTAGCGAGGACAACCATGACCATCCATATCGGTGCCAAACCGGGCGATATTGCCGAAACCGTTCTGATGCCCGGTGATCCGTTGCGCGCAAAATGGGCGGCGGAAAAATTCCTCGATGATCCGATCGCAATCAATGAAACGCGCGGCATGTTGGGCTTTACCGGCACCTGGAACGGCAACCGGGTGACCATTCAAGGCTCGGGCATGGGTATGCCGAGCCTGTCGATCTATGCCAATGAACTGATCCGAGATTTCGGGGCCAAGACGCTCATTCGGATCGGATCGGCGGGCGGCATGCAGCCGCAGGTCAAGCTGCGCGATGTGGTGCTGGCGATGACCTCGACCACGCTCAATTCACCCTCCAGCGGGATTTTCCGCGAACTGAACTATGCGCCCTGCGCCGATTTCGGATTGTTGCAGGCGGCTTACGCGGCGGCGCAAAAGACCGCCACGGGGGTCCATGTCGGCGGCATTTATTCCTCGGATGTGTTTTATGACGAGCGTCCCGACCTCAATGAACAGATGACCCGCCATGGCATTCTGGCCGTGGAAATGGAGGCGGCCGAGCTTTATACGCTGGCGGCGCGCTATGGTGTGCGGGCGCTGGCGGTGCTGACCGTTTCGGACCACCTGCAAACCGGCGAGGAGCTGCCCGCCGAGGCCCGGCAATCGAGCTTTGCGGACATGGTGCAGATCGCGCTGGAGGCGGGTTTTGCCTAGATCACCACGACATCCAATGGCGGAAAGCCGTTGAACCCGACCGAGCTGTAGCTGGAGGTATAGGCCCCGCAGCTTCGGATCACGATCCGGTCGCCCGATTTGAGGCCAAGCGGCAGCTGCACGGGGCGCTTTTCATAGAGCACATCGGCGCTGTCGCAGGAGGGGCCGGCCAGGATGCAGGGGCCGGTATCCTCGTGGTCGCGATCGGTGATAAACTGATAGCGGATCGCCTCATCCATGGTTTCGGCCAGGCCAGAAAACTTGCCGATGTCGAGATAGACCCACCGGCAGAGATCATCGTCGGATTTGCGCGACACCAGCAGCACTTCGGCGGCGATCATGCCGGCCTCGGCGACCAGCCCGCGGCCGGGTTCGGCCATGATATGGGCGGCATCGGGGAACCTTGCCTCGACCCCTGCCATGACGGCGGCGGCGTAATCGGTCGGATGCGCGATATCCTCGCCGTAAAAGGCCGGAAACCCGCCGCCGATATTGATCAGGGAAAGGGCGAAACCGGCGGCACGCGCCTCGGCCCAGATGGCGGCAACCTGATCCAGCGTCGAGGACCACATCTCGGGCTTTCGGGTTTGCGACCCGACATGGAAGGAAAACCCGACCGGCTCCAGCCCCAGATCGCGGGCCAGCGCCAGCAGCCGCACGGCCTTGTCGCGGGCGGTGCCGAATTTGCGGGTGAGCGGCCAATCGGCCCCCGAGGCCTCGACAATCAGGCGGATATAGACCTGCGCGCCGGGCGCGTTTTCGGCGATCTTTTCGAGCTCTTCCTCCGCATCGGCGGCAAAGAGCGTCAGGCCCGCCTGATGCGCAAAGGCGATATCGGCGGCGCGTTTCACCGTATTGCCGAACGAGATGCTATCCGGGCGCGCGCCAAGCGACAGGCACAGCTCGATCTCGCCGCGCGACGCGGCATCGAAATGCGAGCCGAGCGCCACCAGACGTTCGATGATCTCGCGCGCCGGGTTGGCCTTGACGGCAAAGTGAATATCAGCCCGGCCAAGGCCCGCTCTCAGGGCGTGATACCGGGTTTCCACCGCGTCAATATCCAGCACCAGCGTCGGCTGGTCGAAGCTGTTCTGGCGAATAAACTGCTCCACGCGGGAACGGACGGAAACGGGATGTTGCGCCGAGAAATCGGCCTGCGTTACGTGCATTGGTCATCTCCAATAGACCCGGCCATATATGACCGCTCACTTCCAAGGGAGACGTTACCGTCGCTACGTAACTGCGGGGGACCAGGCCCACCCATGCCAGAGGCGCGTGCGTTGGCGTCTGGACGCGCATCTGAGGCTTTTCGGATCGCAAATCAAGAAAAATCTGCGAAGGGATGGACTATTTATCCGGCCCCGTGCCCGCCGGCATAGCCATTGCGCGCGGGCGGCTGCCAGCCGGGCGTGGCGGCGCAATCGAAAACCTCGATCAACAGCGGATGGCAGGCGGCCTCATCCGAGGAATGGACGGCTCCGCAATCGCCACCGGGACAGGCCGAGAGCGCCCCGATCACGTCGATTTCCGCTATGAAATCAAGATGATCGCCGGGGCGAACCGGGCTTGCCTTCATGAAATACTGGCCCGTATCGCGGCTGAACCCGGTGCACATGAAGACGTTGAGGACATCGTGAACATGCGGCTCGGCCTCGGCCAATGAGAGGCCGGTTTCAGCGGCGAAAGCGCGGGTCAGGTTGGAATGGCAACAGTGGTGATACTGCCCGCCAGAGAGCAGGTTATGCGTGTAGGGATCGCAGCGCGTGCCGATCACGTCATGAACCGAGCCGCCGAAGGTGTCGATGCCATACCAGCCGAGCGAATCGTCGATGATCGTGGCCATCGGGCGCAGTCCGGGAAAGGAGGACCAGAGCCTGTCGCCGGTGGTGACATGGGTGCCGTGCAGGGCGCGGGTCTTGCCGGAATAGAAGCGTTCGGAAAAATCGGCCGCGTTCCAGAGGTTGAAATCGCCCACCTGCGGGCCCTCGACCGACGAGATGCGAAAGACCTGGCCCGCGCGGGCCCGGAAACAGGCGGCGTCACGCGGGGCCACACGGGTTTCCGAGACCTTCCGCCAGCCGTCGCGCGCGCGCGCCATCAGCCCGGCATCAAGGCGCGGCAGGGTGTCGTCGGGGTAACAGATCACCGGGGCAATGGCCCGGCGGGCGGCGGCGTCAATGGGTTCGGACATGGCGCTTGATCCTCCGCAAACCGGCGGTCACACCCCCGTGCACGCCCTGTACACATCCTGTGCATACAGACCGTGACCGGGTCAATCGCCTTACAACTGCCGTTCGACCATCATCTTCTTGATCGCGCCGATGGCCTCGGCCGGGTTCAGGCCCTTGGGGCAGGTCTTGGTGCAGTTCATGATGGTGTGGCAGCGGTAGAGCTTGAAGGGATCCTCCAGCTCGTCCAGACGCTCGCCCGTCGCCTCATCGCGGCTGTCGATGATCCAGCGATAGGCATGCAGCAGGGCGGCGGGGCCGAGATAGCGGTCGCCGTTCCACCAATAGCTGGGGCAGGAGGTGGAGCAGGAGGCGCACATCACGCATTCATAAAGACCGTCCAGCTTCTTGCGATCCTCGATGGATTGCCGCCATTCATGTTCGGGGCGCTGCGTCTTGGTCTCCAGCCAGGGCATGATCGAAGCATGCTGCGCGTAGAAATGCGTGAGGTCGGGAATGAGATCCTTGACCACCGGCATATGCGGCAGCGGGTAGATCTTCACGTCGCCCTTGACCTCATCCATGCCATAGATGCAGGCCAGCGTATTGATGCCATCGATATTCATCGCGCAGGAGCCGCAGATGCCCTCGCGGCAGGACCGGCGGAAGGTCAGCGTCGGGTCGATCTCGTTCTTGATCTTGATCAGCGCATCCAGAACCATCGGGCCGCAATCGTCCATATCGACAAAATAGGTATCGACCTGCGGGTTTTTGCCGTCATCGGGATTCCAGCGATAGATCTGGAATTTGCGGATATTGGTCGCGCCCTCGGGTTTTGGCCAGGTCTTGCCGGTCATCATCTTGGAATTGCGGGGAAGCGTGAATTGGACCATGGGTCAGCTCCTTGGGGCGGATGTCAGGGGGCGGGG
>Ga0316205_10000641_pt1 | contig 58509 bp, 48 predicted proteins | sample 3monthpyrite_MG_FD_204941 | JGI IMG/M metagenome (GOLD analysis project Ga0316205, IMG submission 204941) | Microbial mat bacterial communities from mineral coupon in-situ incubated in ocean water Damariscotta River, Maine, United States -... | ecosystem: Environmental > Aquatic > Marine >...
CGCCAAAATTAATCTATTAATATGGATATTTTTTTCATTTACTGCTCAATGCTTTGGACGTTGATGACTGGATCACTCCAAGGTCCCGTGACAGTGTATTTAGTCCTAGATAATTCATTGATTTTTCTACGTAAAACTTTTTCTGTAAGATAAAGTCCCAGTGCTACCTGAGGACCCGCTGCCAACCCCAAAACCGGAATGCTGGATGAAATTTTGGGGGTTACAACCACTACCTCATCATAATCTTCGGTCGCCAGACCAATTCTGCCACTGACTTCAATTTTTGCCGAAGGTGCGTCAAGAAAAAGATTATTGGTATAGGCATTACCATCTGAAATCCTGAATTGACCTTCTATGTTGTCAAAGCCTAAGCCTTTCTTGAATAAGTCACTAAAATCCAGCGACAGTCGTCTCGGTAAATTTTGAATACTCAAGAGACCGAATATTCGTCCTCCACGGGGACTGACATCCGACATGTGTCCCTTGTCCACCTTGATATTGACAGCGCCATTCAGCCTTTGCATTTCAAACCAATGAGGCGGGCCACTCCAGCTCGCTTCTATGGTGGCTCGCGCAGCCGCCTTATCAATATTGGTTTGAAAATCAAACAGGCCCATCGCTTGTGAAATGGCCGGTGTAGACATTTCGATATTAAAAGATGACTCATGCCATGAATTTCTGAACAGCCAATGGCCACTAGCCATAATGGTCAATACATCACTTTCCAGAGACAACTCGGAAATACTTAAACCATCCGTGGTTTGCTTAGCTGTCAGTTTCAACGCTCCTAGTGACTGCTCATTTAAATACAAATTATCGCAATACAATTCGAATGGCGGCAGGTTTCTGGGATCCACTATGTTTGATTCTAATTTCTTTGCTGAAGGTTTGAAGCGTAAATACTGCAACGCAATCTTTGCAGGCATATCGGCATCAATGTTGTCCGGTATAATCAGCTTACCAGCGACTTCCTGCGACCCAAGGGTGACCTGAACATCGCTAATTCTGCGAATTGCGATTAAGGCTATCTGATGATACTCATGTTGAGACACAATCAGCTTACTGAGATTAATATCAGCTTTGTTAAGCCAATGCAGATCCAAGCCGGCATTCACCTTTTCTGGTTCCGGAATGAGTTTTTGCCATGCCTCCCAGGTAAACTGTGGCAAGGAACCTGTCAATATCCAGCCTTTGTCTTTACTAAGTGTTGCTTTACCCCTCCCAATAACAACACTGGCACGTTCTATGTTAAACGCATCTGAAACAGACGATAGTTCCATGACTGCATTAAGTTGGTTTGCATAGTTAATCCCAAGTATCCGGTCGCTAGCACTGCCTAATTGAGCTGACACAATCAACGCTTGCGTTGAAGAAACAGCTTTACCAAAGCCATCAGGGAAATTTATTTGTTCTCCATGCAAATCGCTCTTCAATGTTAGTCCCATCTCTTTATCACCGAACACTAACTCAGCATTCCAGTCTGATTTACCGGAAAAAAGGGTTTCAGGATCAGGGAAATATTCACCAACCAAATCAACCAGACCTATTCGAGACTGCATAGTCACATGAGTTTTTGATGAAGCCTCTTTATGACGGGTATTGATACTGAATGTTGCAGGATGTCCCCGGTACTCACCATTAATTTGCTGTGAGCGAAAGCTCATGACACGATTTTTTAAAGTATAATGTACAATTCCATCGAGTTGAGAGAAGGCTTGCTGCCACTTTGGAAACTGCAAGCCCCCTTTTCTAAACCGGGTCTGCCCTTTCAAATTAAAGGCCTGTGGGCTATTTAACGGAATGGCTAATGACCAGTCACTGTCCATGTCACCACTTGCTTGCATTGCGTCTAGGTAGCTCCGGGTTTGACTATCATCTGAAATGCTATACACATAGTTCAAAAGTCGCTGGGTTTTGCCACTCATATGTAAATCCAGATCAATCACACTTCCCTTACCAAGTTTGTCAATGTCCAGACTCGACTTCATTAGATTGACTTTCATCACTTCTGCGTGTTTGACATCGATATGCAGTGAATCGTCCTTGAATACTACGTTGGCATCGATACCCTGAACATGCGGCCAGTCTTTTTTATACTTGAGACGAGCATCCTCAACATTGAAATCAACAACAAACGTGCCTTCCCCCTTACGAAATGGAAACTCTCTAGCTAGTCCATGAAATAACATTTTTCCATCCGTCACACGACCGCTGACGAATGCATGATCAAGCCATGTCAAAATATTTTTACCCAGCGCTTTCCTGGGAAAATAATGATGCGCCGCCGCTGCCCTGCCATTTTTGAAATCAATCGCTAAATCAATAAATGGTGATTTCTCTGTAACAGCAAACTCTACAGATCCGTCGACATTTGCTTCAACAACATCACTACCCAGCTCTATGCCGTGCAGGTAGAACTTGGTAGCCTGAGCGTCTTGTTGCCAATAAATTGCCCCTGCAAGATAATTCAGATCCAGAGGCTGATTAAATGCCTCACCCATATCTAGAATAGAGGCTTCACTGTTTAACTTAACAGAGCCTTCCATCCCATTCATGACGACACTTCCACTAAGATTAACAACGCCAGGAAATCTCTCCCAACTATCAAACCCTAGTTTGCTAAATTCCGCATTTAAATATATGTCATCAATTTTATCTGCCCGATGTTGTAAATCGAGATTTAGATTTCTAACCACCCCACGTAGCGCTAACTGACGAATGTTTTTTGTGAGCGGTAATGTGACTGGTAAATTCTCACTTAGTAGCCCACTCAGGTCATGTAATTTCAAATAACTGGCAGATGATTCAAATCGGGCAGGCTGTGCTGGCGTTTCATACTGATAGACCATATGAATATCTGAACGTGGCCAGGAGATGTCATTTTTTCTGATGGTGAAGTTCTTGATATCAGTACTCCAGCCGTTTTCAGATCGTGCGACCACGACATCTGCATTTAATTGATCGATTTGGCTTTTAACTATCTCGGTACCACGATTTGGCAAAGACCAGTTCAAATCACGGGCCTGTATATTCGCTTTGATATAATCGAATTGGTCAAGCTTCCCCTCTCCCCATAACTCCACCATCATTGATCCTTCTTCGATAGTTATATAGGGCTTAATCCACGACTGTATCGCAGCCGTCATATTTATATCACCTTTCAGGAATAATCGATTGCTGACATTCTGGGGGGTTAACATATTACCTTTCATATCAAGCACGAATGACAACCGACTGCTGGTTTCGCCACTGACAATAAATTGTCCATAAGCGTGGTGATTGTTTTGGGTATTTTCCAGGAATAAGTTGACATTTTTTAACGCTAAAGGTGCTTCAATATTTTGCACACGATAGGATATCTCGCTGTCTTGCAGCTTGATAAGGTCTCGTGTGAATAGCCAACTCAACATAACTTGTTGATTGTCAGGACTACTCACATCTAGATTGAAAATTTCACCATTTATAGCAAGTTGCTTTTCACTTAAACGTTCCATGTCCAGTTTCATACCGGATAAATCAATACGCGTAGCATCAACTTTTCCTTTTCTTAGGTAGTAAACAGGATTCAGTGAAATTTTTGCTGCCGGTATTTGCAGCCAGATTTTCTCAACCTGGTTGGAATAAATTTTTATATCCGTCAGGTTTATGCTAGGCCATAATCCTGGCCATTCAGCAGAAATTTGAGCAACTTTGACAGTACGGCCTAGCGCATTGGTGGCAATCACTTCCAGCTCTTCTCTGTAATCCGCTACCAAAGGGATAAGCATTCTGCTGACACTAACGAGTACCGCAAACAATATCGTCAGCGCGGCAATGCTGAGAAGAGTATATTTTAACAAACGCTGCATAAAGATTTTCATTAACATAAATGGCGTTCTGTACGCCTACCGTGATTTCACATCAACACAACGTCATATTGTTCCGGGGTGAATAAGGCTTCAACCTGGAATTTAATCGGCACTTTTATAAACGTCTCCAGTTCGGCAAGGCTTGCGCTTTCCTCATCCAGCAGTAGATCAACCACTTCTTGCGAGGCCAGTACCAGCAGTTTGCTGACATCGAACTGACGCGCTTCACGAATAATCTCTCTGAATATTTCATAGCAAACAGTCTCAGCTGATTTTATCGAACCACGGCCATTACATGTTGGACAGACATCACACATCACATGTTCGAGACTTTCGCGGGTGCGTTTTCGCGTCATTTCTACCAGACCAAGACTGGAGACCTCCGTGATATTACTTTTCGCATGATCCTTTATCAGACTTTTTTCGAGAGCTCTTAGAACCTGACGCTTATGCTCTTCTAGACACATATCAATAAAATCAATAATGATAATTCCGCCGAGGTTGCGCAGCCTCAACTGGCGACTGATTGTTTGTGCCGCTTCAAGATTGGTTTTAAATATTGTTTCTTCCAGATTTCGGTGGCCGACATAGGCTCCCGTATTCACATCGATAGTAGTCATTGCCTCGGTCTGATCGATAATCAAATAACCACCTGACTTAAGCTGAACCTTTCGATCCAGTGCTTTTTGTAATTCATCTTCAATGTTGTATAAATCAAAAATAGGACGCTCACCCGGATAGTACTCGAGACATTCACTCATATGAGGAACAAACTGTTGACTGAATTCCTGTAACATACTGAAGCCCTCACGCGAATCTACACGTATCTTTTCAATTTGATTGTCGACCAGATCTCTGAGAGTGCGCACGGCTAGAGACAAATCCTGATAAACCAATGACCCTGCTTCTGCCTGATTAATTGTTGCCTGAATGGATTCCCACAACTTGGTAAGAAAAAGTTGATCAGAGACCAGATCATTCGCATCAATACCTTCTGCAACGGTACGTATAATAAAACCATGACCATCATCATTACTGGGCAGTGCAGCAACGGTATTTTTAAGCCTACTTCGCTCGTCTTCATTATCGATTTTAGTGGAAATTCCTATAATTTTTTCACCCGGCAGTAATACCAGGTATCGCGAGGGAATGGTGATATGCGTGGTTATACGGGCACCTTTGGTGCCCAGTGGATCTTTGATCACTTGAACCAGTACCGTTTGGCCTTCCCTAAGCAGATCAGTGATTTCGCTTTGACGTTTATCCGGGTGGGCCTCATCACCATTCTCAGTCGCCTCAGAATTGATATCTGAGGCATGTAAAAAAGCGGCTCGTTCCAGCCCTATATCGACAAAGGCTGCCTGCATGCCCGGTAAAACCCGGCTCACTTTACCTTTATAAATATTACCAACAATACCTCGCTTTTCAGCTCTTTCAATGAACACCTCTTGTAACATACCGTTTTCGACCAGTGCTACTCTGGTTTCTCTAGGCGTTATGTTTATCAGAATTTCTTCACTCATGTATAGCGTACTCTGGTCTCATCTAAAGAATACCTTACCTTGTTAAAGCCTATGTGTCAGGGATAATTTATCCATGATTAAGGTTTTTTGTGCACTCCATAATATTGACACCCATGCGCGCCAGTAATTCAGCTGTTTCGAACAAGGGTAAACCCATCACGCCGGAATAACTGCCTCTCAAATGACTAACAAAAAGCGCGCCCAACCCCTGAATTGCATAGGCACCTGCCTTGTCACGCGGTTCACCGGTGTGTACGTACGTTTCAATTTCAGCTGTGGTCAACTCGCGGAAGCTGACTTCACTGATATTCAAACAATGCAATTCCTGTTTATCGTTGAACACACTGACTGCAGTTAACACTTCATGCGATCCACCTGATAATTGATGCAGGATCTGCACAGCATGTTGGTCATTTTCAGGCTTACCAATAATATCATTATCCATAGCAATTGAAGTATCTGCACCGATAACAGGCAGCTTTAATTTGCGTTGAGGATGATGCCAGCCTGCCTGGGCTTTCATCTCTGCCATCCGTTTTACATATTCGTAGGGGGATTCATTTGATTGACGACTTTCATCAATCTGACTATCCAGACAGCTAAAATCGACCTGCAGTTGCTGAAGCAGTTCTTTTCTCCTTGGGGAACTCGAAGCAAGATAAAAGTGAGGATTTTGAGACATAACAGGATTTACCAAAAACTTCCTGTGCTGGTGTTAATATTAAATTGTTGCATCAGCGGTGGTAAGGATGATTATTGATCATACTCCAGGCTCGATATAATTGTTCAGCAACAATGACACGAACCATCGGATGTGGGAGTGTTAGACGCGATAATGACCAAGACTGATGTGCACGCTGGCGGCATTCGTCTGACAAGCCCTCCGGACCACCAATCAGTAGTGAAACAGGCTCCCCTGATTGCATCCAGGATTGTAACTGTGTTGACAAATGCTCTGTGCTCCAGGATTTGCCGCTGACTTCCAATGCTATGACCTGACTCGACCTGGGTATAGCCGATAGCATTTTTTGTCCTTCTTCATTACAGATTTTATTCAGATTGGCATGTTTGGTTCGTTTTCCAGCTGAAATTTCTATCAACTTTAACTGGCACTCCTGCGGTAGACGTGAAGCGTAGCGACTATAGGCATCATTTACCCAGGCAGGCATGCGCGTACCAATTGCAATCAAATGGATTTGCATTAATTGTCTTGCAGATTCGCCACGTTATCGGCTTCATTGACAGTCCAGAGTTTTTCCAGATTATAGAAATCTCTGATCTCGGGTAACATAATGTGAACCACAATGTCTCCCAGGTCTACCAGTACCCATTCACCACTGTCCTCCCCTTCACTGCCCAGCATGGGAATATTGTGTTGTTTGGCTTCTGTAATCACATTATCGGCAATGGATTTTACATGACGACTGGAACTACCACTGGCAATGATCATTATATCTGTAACCGTCGTCATATCTCTGACATCGAGGATCCGAATATCCTTAGCTTTCATATCTTCGATGGCATTGATGGTTATTTTCTGTAATTCTTCAGTCTTCATTATGCAACTTAAAACCTCTATTGATATAAATTATGCTGGTCAATGTAATTTGAAACTTCGGTAGGCATCAGAAAACGGGGGCTCTCGCCGCGCTTACATATTTCTCTAATTTGCGTGGATGAAATAGCTAACTGAGTCACGGGCTGGAAATAAATTTTACCTTGTTGATACTGCTGCAACAGATCAGCGTCATCCACAGCACATCGATCCACGACTCCATTAATGTCTTTATCATCATCTATGCGACTATGTTGGGGACGTGAGCACACGATAATATGCGAGTATTCCAATAGTTCCTGCCATCGATACCAACTGGACAAGCCTGCAAATGCATCCAGACCGAGAATTAAAGCCAGACTCTCTGATGGGTAATCCTTTCTCATCGAGATCAGTGTATCAATCATATAGGAACGCCCCTCTCTGTTGAGCTCCCTTTTGTCGATTACAAAATCCGTGCCCTGCAAAGCCAGTTGCAACATTGCCAGACGGTGCTCCACAGAGACTTCTGGCTGCTCCCGATGAGGTGGATGGCGACTCGGTATCCAACGCACCTCCTGTAGAGACAGAGCTTCGTATACTTCGAGTACTGGCCGTAAATGCCCTAGATGGACTGGATTGAAAGTCCCGCCGAATAGGCCAATCATAATGAATCAATTCGCAATCGGTATTAGCTCCTGATATGACCATCACCCAGGACGACATACTTTAAAGTCGTTAAACCTTCTAGGCCAACAGGCCCACGGGCATGCAGTTTGTCAGTACTGATACCAATCTCAGCACCCAATCCGTATTCAAAGCCATCAGCAAAACGGGTAGATGCATTTACCATAACCGAGCTAGAGTCGACTTCACGAATAAAACGTTGCGCATGAGAAAAGTTTTCCGTGATGATCGCATCAGTGTGTCTGGAGCTATGGGTTTCGATATGGTCTATGGCTTCACTGATGTCTTTCACTACGCGTATTGATAACACCGGGCCAAGATATTCAGTATCCCAGTCTTCGTCACTGGCGGGCTTAACGCCAGCAACCAGATTGCGTGTAGTTTCACAGCCTCTTAACTCAACGCCTTTCTCAATATACATGGCAGCCAGTTCAGGCAACACGCTTTTTGCAATGGCTTCCGCTACCAGTAAAGTTTCCATGGTATTACAGGTACCATAACGCTGCGTCTTAGCATTAAAGGCAACTTGTATGGCTTTTTCCAGGTCTGCATCTTCGTCGATATAAACATGACAAATACCATCAAGATGCTTGATGACAGGCACAGTGGCCTCTTCAGTAATTCGTGAGATCAGACCTTTACCGCCTCTGGGAATAATCACATCAACATAGTCATTCATCTGAATCAACTCACCGACCGCACTACGGTCAGTGGTATTAATGACCTGAATCGCATCTGCCGGTAGACCGGCTTGCTGAAGACCTGTGAGAATACATTCTGCAATGGCACGATTGGAATAAATGGCTTCAGAACCGCCACGCAGTATGGCTGCATTGCCAGACTTTAAACACAAAGCGGCAGCATCGGCAGTAACATTCGGGCGTGACTCATAAATGATCCCGATAACACCCAGAGGTACCCGCATGCGTCCAACCTGAATACCACTGGGCTGAAATTTCATATCACTAATGACGCCAACAGGGTCGTCCAGCGATGCTACCTGGTGCAAACCGGCTACCATGGATTCGATACGCTCTGGAGTCAGTGATAGACGATCGAGCATTGCTTCGCTAAGACCATTATTCCGGCCAGCTTCCAGGTCTTTGTCATTTTCAGAACGCAGGCTGTCACTACTCGCCGTGAGCTGAGCGGCTATTTTTTCAAGGGCAAGATTTTTATTTGCAGTGGTCACCATCGACATTTGCCTGGCAGCCTGTCGTGCTTGCCTGCCAACCTGTTGCATATATGTCTTTAAGTGTTGATCTGCTTGTGGATTCGCGCTCATTTTATTTCCAGTAAATGATTACCTGCAATGGATAAGCCTAATTGTAACAGTTCATCCCAGGCCTTTCCTCCTTCCATGCCCTTGATTATCCGGTCAATACGCGCACCATGCTGGATAAATCCATACCAACGGCCCAGTCCATGGCGTTTTAATGCCTGATTGATGAGCGGCTTGCGGCGCTCCCAAATGCGCTGCCTGCTAAATACAGCTTCGATCGCCGTGCCCTTGCGCACTTCTGCAGCCATTCCGGATAAACTGCGTATCTCTCTATTCAGAGCCCATAATACGATCACTGGCTCAGTGCCTTCTGCTTTTAAGCCATTAAGAATCTTAACAAATTTTTCTGATTTCCCTGACAAAGCGATGTCAACCAGATGATAAATATTATAGCGGGTACTATCTGCCACCGCTTCAGCGACTGCCTGTACATCAATTCTTCCACCTCCGTGCAACAGGCTTAATTTGTCAATTTCCTGTGCAGCAGCCAGTAAATTCCCTTCCACTCGCTCAACCAGTAAGTTGACGGCATCAGCAGAGGGCTGCATATCCAGGGATTGCATACGAGATCCAATCCATTGCTGTAATTGCACTCCTTCCAGTGGCCAAACCTGAATCAGCACCCCTGCTTGTTCCAGCGCCTGGGCCCATTTTGTCCGCAATGATGCGGCATCCATTTTTCCACATAGAATCATCAGGCAATTATCATCACTGGACTGCTCGACATACTCACGTAGCGCACGTGCGCCCTGATCACCTGGCTTGCCGGTCGGCAGATGTAATTCAATAAGCTTTCGATCACCGAATAAGGACATACTCGATGACAGCATCGTCAGCTCATCCCAAGAGAAACTCTTATCGACACTACGAACCTCTCGTTCAGTAAATCCTTGTTCACGTGCAGCCACCCGAATTTGATCAGCACACTCCTGTAACTGCAAAGGTTCGTCACCTGCCAGCAGATAAATCTTCGCCAAACCCTGTTGCAGGTGGGAATTTAGCTGATTAGCCTTTAGCTTCATAAGATTGAGAGAGGTGGAGACAATTTAAATAGATCAGGTTTGATCATTACGCGTTTGAGCATAACGAATTTTTCTTAAGATAACCTGTACCGCTTCTGACTGCATATCCCTGACCAGTCTGGCTTCCTCACGTTCTTTTGCCAGCACTTCACTTTCAAGGAAGCTGAAATCACGGCGTATCTCTAGAACCTGTGGCTCCAGTATCTGCTTGCCAGAGGTCTCTCTAAGAGAGAAACCCAGGGTGTAAAAACTTTCATATTCCCTTACTCGCGCTGTTTCACTCACCGAAATCACATTCCTTTGCTGCTTCTCATGCTGAATAGCCAACACAGCGGTTGCAGCATCAATATTCTCAACCAGGTGTGCACCTGCCCTTTCAAGCGCCTGCCGCAAATGCCGGGTAAACAGGACTGAGGCGTCTCCATCAATATAGACATATTGCATACTGTCGGGCAAATCCAGCTGCCCTCGCAACTGGAAACCGCACGCTGACAAGACCAGCATGATGACAATTAATAAACCTGTTTGCATTGGTTTCAGGAACATAATCTCTCAGTTTACTTCGCGACGACACTAACCAGTTTACCGGGTATAATAATAACTTTCGTAACGTCCTTACCATCAATATTTCGAATTACATTTTCATTGGCAAGTGCGACGTCTTTTATAGCTTTCTCATCAGCATTGGCATTCACGGTAATGGTGGCTCGCACTTTGCCATTAACTTGCACTGCCAGATCGACACTGTCTTTAACCAATGCCAGCTCATCTACTATCGGCCATTGTGCATGTAATATATCATCACCGTATTCCAACTGTTGCCACAGCGATTGGCATATATGTGGCGTTATCGGTGACAACAGCTTCAGTATAATAGAAAAGGATTCATGATTAATGCTTGCCAAGGCATCATCTGAGTCACTCATTTGTAGCTTGGAAAGCGAATTTAATATTTTCATGCAGGCCGAAACGACTGTATTGAACTGATAGCGATCAAAATCATTTAAAGCCTGTTGCAAAATTTCATGTACTTCACGACGTAAATCCTTCTCCGTCGAAGCCAGGCTATCGTGATTCACTTCCAGTCCATTTCGATTGCAATCCTGAATGCTTTGTTGGCGCTCGAATCCGAGATGCCAGAGTCGTTTAAGGAAACGATAAGCCCCCTCAACTCCGCTATCAGACCACTCCAGTGATTGTTCTGGAGGTGCGGCGAACATAGTAAACAACCGCACTGTGTCAGCTCCATATTCATCGATCAAAGCCTGCGGGTCAACGGTGTTGCCTTTGGATTTGGACATTTTCACACCGTCTTTCAGCACCATGCCCTGAGTCAGCAGCTTTTTGAACGGTTCGTCGCTCACCAACAGGCCTTCATCACGAAGCAGTTTGTGATAAAAGCGCGCATACAGTAAATGCAAGATAGCGTGCTCGATACCACCAACATATTGATCGACGGGCAACCAGTAATTTGCACGCTCATCTAACATAGCTGTATCATTATCACGGCAGGCAAAGCGCGCAAAATACCATGAGGATTCCATGAAAGTATCAAAGGTATCCGTTTCGCGTTCTGCCTGTTGACCACACTGCGGGCAATTAACCTGATAAAATTCAGGCATGCGCTTTAACGGAGAACTGACCCCGTCCAGTATCACGTCTTCCGGTAACTTAACGGGCAAATCTTTTTCCGGTACCGGTACCGCTCCACAATCAGGACAGTTAATGATCGGGATAGGTGCTCCCCAATAACGTTGCCTTGAAACACCCCAGTCTCGCAACCGATAATTAACTTGAATCTTTCCCTGTTGATTCGTGCTCAAATGCTTCGCAATGGCATCGAAAGCTTGTTTGAATTTCATACCATCGAAATCGCCGGAATTGATTAACAGGCCTTTATCGGTGAACGCTGATTGACTCAGATCAATTGCTTTGTTATCAGCTGGCTTTATAACCTGTTTGATGGGAAGCTTGTATTTATGTGCGAATTCCCAATCCCGTTGATCATGAGCGGGGACAGCCATCACTGCTCCTTCTCCATACCCCATCAATACGAAGTTTGCCGCAAAAATTGGCACTTCTTCCTGGCTGATAGGATGAATAGCGGTGAACCCGGTATTGACTCCACGTTTTTCCATGGTTTCCATCGCCGCTTCAGAAGTTTGCATGGTATTACACTCTTCAATAAAAGCTGCCAGCTTAGTTGACGCCTTAGCCGCTTCGAGTGCCAAGGGATGCTGCGGCGCTACGGCCACATAACTGACGCCCATCAGGGTATCTGGACGGGTCGTAAAAACGGTCAGGTGTTGAGATTGATTTTTTATCGCAAACTGGATTTCCAGACCACGTGACTTACCAATCCAGTTTTTTTGCATGGTTCTGACTTGTTCTGGCCAGCCCTTGAGTTTTTCCAGGTCTCCCAACAACTCATCAGCAAATGCTGTGATTTTCATAAACCATTGCGGTATTTCTTTACGTTCGACATTGGTATCACAGCGCCAACACTTTCCTTCTATCACCTGTTCGTTGGCCAATACCGTTAAGTCGTGCGGACACCAGTTCACCGCGGATGTTTTTTTATAAACCAGTCCTTTCGCAAACAAGCGGGTGAATAGCCACTGTTCCCAGCGATAATAGTCAGGGTGGCACGTAGCAAGCTCACGATCCCAATCATAAGCAAAGCCCAATCTTTGCAACTGACTGCGCATGTAATCGATATTTTCATAAGTCCATTTTGCTGGTGCGACCTGATTCTTGATGGCTGCGTTCTCGGCAGGCAACCCAAAGGCATCCCATCCCATCGGCTGCATGACATTTTTGCCCTGCATGCGTTGATAGCGTGCGATAACATCGCCCAGCGTGTAGTTGCGCACATGGCCCATATGCAGTCGGCCACTGGGGTAAGGGAACATGGCCAGACAATAGTATTTCTCGCCAGGATGGCTCTCTAGTGCTTTAAATATTTGATTTTTCTGCCAGTACTGCTGTGCTTTCAGTTCGATTTCGGAATGTGTGTAGGCTTGATCCATTGCTCTGATACTGTCTTTTTATACGGGTTCTGTGAATAGTGTAGGATACCTCAAAATCCACTCAAAAGATAAATTATCCTGCCTCGCAGGTCCTTAAATACAGTCACCCTGCAGATGGCCTGAAACATATCCATTTCTTGTCTGCTAAGGTAGTATCAAGGGATAGAATCATGAAAGGTAAGATTAAATGACTGAAAATAATGACAGCCTGAAAGATAAGTTCATCCATGCCTATGATGAGATGATGGAGCATGTACACGAACTCATGAACGATGCCGCAAAAGGCACAGACAATCTACAACAAATGCTTGATCAAGCGCGGGATAAAGTCGCAGAGTCCGGAAAGGTCACGCGTACTGAAGCACAGAAAATCAGCGACTATCTGACTCGCGATCTGCATAATGCAGGTGAATACCTTCAGGATTCCAGTAATGACCTGGCTGATTGGCTCCACATGGATCTGGAACTACTCGAGTGGAATCTGAAAGATTTATTTTTACAGGTTGCTGATCGTACCAAGCTGGACTTATTGCTACTGGAAGAAAATGCCAAACATGTAAATGAATATCATACGGGTGAAGTAACCGGCCCAGGCATATTGGTCTGCGATAATTGTAATGAAGAACTGCACTTCAACAGCACTGGCCGTGTGCCTCCTTGCCCGGCTTGTCATGAGACCCAATTTAAACGTAAATCACGCCCGCGTAGCTGAATCAAGCCGTTTGATTCATTCCGTGATTGACCCGGCTGAGTAATGATTGCAACGAGACGAGGTGACGGTCAATCTGTGTATATTGTTGTTCTCTGATTACTTGCTCCAACTCGCATAAAGTATCGTAGATCTCAATGAAGCCCATATTTCCCGACGTCCCCTTCAGGTCGTGAATAGAAGCAGCGAGTGTTTCCCAATCACTCTGCGCAACCAAATCATTGATATGGATTAATTTCTCTGGTAAATAGTAGATAAACTTATTGACGATATCTTCCAGTTCCGGTTCCTCAGCTAACAAAGAAGAATAAATAGGGTTGGACGCTGATAAACTTTGATAGGGCTGCAAGTAAGTGCTCAAAATTTCATTGAGGCGTTGATTACTGACCGGCTTGGTTAAAAAGTCATCGACGCCAGCTTGTTCACAGACCCCACGATCCTCCGTGTAGGCATTCGCAGTCAGCATCACGACAGGTACTTGCATCTTGCTGCTGCGAATACGCCGGGTTGCTTCAACCCCATCCATGACTGGCATTTGCATGTCCATAATAACCAAATCGTAATGACGTGATGCAATACTCTCTAGTGCCAGGCTTCCATTTTCGGCAGTATCTACTTTGGCGCCGGTTTTTGAGATGAAATAGGAAATCAGTTTGCGGTTGTCCTTCACATCATCCACTAATAATACACGCCCCTCAAGTACAGGAAGATTGGCCATCGTGACATCCTTGTATGCAGCTACCGGTGTATTATTGTCAGTGATAAAGTTACAATTATCCAGCGCACCGGTACTGACGCTCATAGTAAACTTACTACCCTTACCAGGTGTACTTTCGACAGTTAGATCGCCCCCTAACATTTTTGCCAAACGCCGCGACAAGGTTAGCCCCAGCCCTGTACCACCAAATTTTCGTGTTGTGCTCTTGTCTGCTTGTGTGAAAGACTCAAACACTTTTTCTATCATTTTCTGTTCAATGCCAATGCCCGTATCTTCAACCGTTGTATACATCATTTCCTGCTCAGCATCACACCACACAGTGATAATAATACGACCCGATTCGGTAAACTTAATGGCATTATTAACCAGATTCAACAGGATTTGCTTCAGACGAAATCCATCAGACTGTATCCATACCGGTAGTGGATATTGTAAATTGAGACCAAATTCAAGTTGCTCTTCCTTAATACGAAGACAGGCATCTGATTTGATTTCTTCCAGAATATCGACAATCGAAACCTGATTAATCTCCAGTTGGAATTTACCGGCTTCAATTTTTGAAATGTCCAGAATCTCATTAATAAGGGATAAAAGATGTTTACCATTACGATGGATGCTCTTGATGCCATCCATACGCTGAGTTCGAGTTTGTCCAGGCTGCAAGGCTGCCTCAGAATAGCCAATAATAGCAGTCAATGGCGTACGTATTTCATGACTCATATTAGCCAGAAATTCACTTTTCATTTGATTGGCAATGCGTGCTTCGTCTGCTTTCAATAAGTCATTCTGAATATTGGCGATCGCGCGCAGGACGTACATAATAATGCCGCCACTAATTATTAATGCTAGTAGTGTTAGCATAATAATAACTGCGTAACTTCTTTTCTGGCTGACTGCCGCCTCATTGAATTCATTTGCGACTTGCTGGTTATGGAATTTGAATATCTCTCCTAGCGATGCCAGTGTTTTACGCTGCTCGGGGATAACGTGATCGGCAAGCAATCGACGTCCTTGCTCGAAATCACCCTTAAGCAATAACTCTGCGGCGCGAGACTGGCCTTGCTGATTGATGATTACCCATAGTCGCGTTTCTTCCCATAAAGCCATGTCCTGTTCAGTCAAGTCGAGAGATAACAGTTTCTCGCGCGCAAGTATGAAATAACCGGCCTGGTCAACAAATTTCTGGTATTTATCATCACGGTCAAAGAACTCTTCCAGGGAGGCCATTTCATGCAATAACAATGCTCGCCTTAACGCAGTTTGACGCATGTCACCGATACTTTTCGCAGCCTGCCGGTAAGTATCTATTTTGACTAAACGATTGTGCTGATTATTTTGACTATTGATCCAGACAGTGACCAGGATGAGAAAGATACTCAGAATGGCGATAAAGCCTGAAAGAATGACAATGCGTGACCGATTAAATACCATTATTAATCCATGGTTTATTTGATTTATGTTATTAAATTACATCGGCTGAAGCGCACCCAGCTTAAATAATTAGCTCATAAATGGGCTCAGGAAGGGAGTTTCGGGCGTAAAAGGTGGGCGAGTATCAACATTAAAACGACTAACACCAAAATGGGGATATTTTTATAGCGGCTGAATGGGGTGACGCCCGTACGCGGCTCAACTGATGCACGTATGACATGAGATTGGAACTGTGGTGATTGAGCGATCACTTCACCATGGTGATTGATCACAGCACTAACTCCATTATTTGTCGCACTCAGGACATAGCGTTGCGATTCCAATGCTCTTAACCTGGCCATTTGTAATTGCTGAAAAGGCATCGCCGAATCGCCAAACCAGGTATTGTTACTAACGTTGACCAGATAGTGCGCTTCGGGCAATGACTGCATCACTTCGCCGTTAAATATAATCTCGTAACAAATCGTCATGCCAGCTTGAAATTCGCCAGTAGTCAGGGTCGCCTGATTAACGTCACCTCGACTGAACCCTGACATCGGTAAACCCATAAAATCCAGTACATCACTGATCCAGGCTTGAAAAGGAATGAACTCGCCGAAAGGGACCAGATGCCGCTTGTGATAAAATGACACGCCGGAACCCAAGGCGATCACGCTATTATAATACTCACCAGTATTGGTATCGCGATAGGGAATTCCAATCAACATTTCCGTGTTTTCTGCCTGAGCCATTGATTGCAATTGGTTTATAATATCAGGCACATGATGATAAAAAGCCGGAATTGCCGTCTCCGGCCAGATCATCACATCTGCCTCCCAATGTGGACGGCTCAAATCCACATAGGTTTTAATGATCTCTTCCAGGTGCTCTGGATTCCACTTGATAAGCTGGTCGATATTTCCCTGTACCAAAGCTACACTGAAATCAGGTGCTGCTTTTTCAGTCCAGTTAATTCTTTCAAGTAAGAAAGCGCTCGCCCACAACAATGCCACAACAGAAATGACTGCCAGGCGTTTACGACCCTTTTGATTCAACAGATAAACCAGAGTCGCCGCTGTGACCATTACGAGCCAACTCATTCCCAGCTCACCCACTACAGGTGCATAACCGGCAAGCGGTGTTGTTACCTGACTGGCTCCCAGATTAAGCCAGGGAAAACCGGTAAACAACCAACTCCTGACCCATTCCATTAACACCCACAGAGTGGGTAACACCATGAGTAAACGAATCCCATCACGAGTGGTCCACATCCGTACTGCCAGCATGGCAACCAACGCAGGAAACAACCCGAGAAACAACGCCAGAATTAAGGTCAATAACGCGGCAAAAATGACTGGCACGTACCCGTAATCGTGCATACTGAGATAGACCCAGTAAATGCCTGTAAGAAACATTCCTGTGCCAAAAGCCCAGCCCCGTAAAAATGCCTGTTTCGCATTGACTGCAAACACCAGCCAAACATAAACGGCCATTAATGGTAAAGCGAGCCATGCCCACTCCCTTGGAGCAAAAGACAATGGCACAAGCAGGCCTGTAAAAAATGCCAGCAACAGATACAAACGGGGGGAATTAAACACTGACATGGCAGCTTGATCGAGCTGTCTTAATCAGAGGTCTCAGAGTCTGATTCAAGTTTTTCCTGCAAGGTGACTTCCAGTAAATAAATGCGACGATTATCAGAGCGAAGGATTCGAAAAAGCATGCCACCGACAGTCACTTCCTCGTCACGTTTAGGCATATGTCCTATTTCACTGAGCACTACGCCGCCGATGGTATCGTACTCGGTGTTAACAAATGAAGTACCAAAGAAGTCATCAAATTCTTCAATATCGGTGAGTGCCTTGACGATGTAGTGCGTATCGTCATGTCTCAGGATAAATTTACCTTCATCAATATCATGTTCATCTTCAATTTCACCGACAATCTGCTCCAGCACATCCTCAATGGTCACCATCCCGGCAACACCACCATATTCATCCACCACCACAGCCAGATGGTTCTGGCTGGAACGGAAATCTTTTAATAACACATTCAACCGTTTGCTTTCAGGCACAAATACCGGTGAACGCAGGACTTCACGGACAGAAAAGTTTTCCTGATTATCTCCTGTAAACCGCAGCATGTCTTTAGCAAGCAGTATACCCAGTACTTCATCTCGGCTATCACCAATGACCGGGAAACGTGAATGCCCGCTTTCTACAATGATATCGAGCATCTCATCATAGGATTCATCTCGCGATAATACGGACATTTGTGAACGCGGAATCATGATGTCGCGTACTTGCATTTCAGAAACCTGCAGCACACCTTCAATCATGCCCAGTGAATCCGCGTCCAGTAATGCGCGCTTCTCGGAATCACGCAAGATACTCAGCAGCTCTTCTTTATCTCTGGGGTCGATTTGTAGAATTTGAGTTAATCTGTCTAACCAGCTTCGACTGTCCGGCTCACTGTTACTCGATGTGTCTTCACTCATTATGCTTACTCATACTCCGATTAATTCGACTCTGTTTCATCTGCATAGGGTGCTTTGTAACCCATAGATGTCAATATTTCTGTTTCCAATGATTCCATTTTTACAGCTTGATCATTATGCAAATGATCATATCCCAGTAAATGCAAGACACCATGCACAGTCATGTGAGCCCAATGAGACTCTATGGTTTTGTGCTGCTGGATCGATTCATTTTCTATAACGGGCGCGCAGAGTACCAGATCCCCCAATAGCTCCATTTCTACCTGTTCCGGAGCCTCAAATGGAAACGATAACACGTTGGTAGCCCCCGCTTTGTTCCGATAGGTCTTGTTTAAATGCGCGCTTTCCAATTCATCAACCACACGTATGACTACTTCTGCCTGTTGATGCCTGCCCGCTAAAGCCGCACTCACCCACCGATAAAAATCACGCTCTTCAGGAATACCCTCGGCCTGACTGACGCACTGCAACTCAATAGTGACAGCGCTGCTGGCGGCCGTCATTCCTTCTTCACATATTCATCATAGGCGATGACAATCCGTTGCACTAACGGGTGACGCACCACGTCATCAGCCGTAAAGAAATTAAAACTGATCCCTTTCACATCTTTCAGCACCTTGATGACATGCCGCAATCCGGACTGATTATTACTCGGGAGATCGGTTTGGGTAACATCACCTGTCACTACCGTCGTTGATCCAAAGCCAATGCGGGTCAAAAACATTTTCATTTGTTCGGCGGTTGTATTCTGGGCTTCATCAAGAATGATGAAGGACTCGTTCAGTGTCCGTCCTCGCATGAAAGCCAGCGGTGCCACTTCAATCACATGCTGATCAATCAATTTACTGACACGGTCAAAACCGAGCATCTCATATAAAGCATCATACAAAGGCCGTAAGTAGGGATCAATCTTCTGCGCCATATCACCCGGTAAAAAACCAAGTCGTTCGCCAGCTTCGACGGCGGGTCGAACGAGAACGATACGTCTGACCTTTTCTTGTTCCAGCGCCTCCACTGCACAAGCTACCGCCAGGTAGGTTTTACCCGTTCCGGCAGGGCCAATACCAAAGTTAACATCATGACTGATAATGTTTGCCAGGTAGCGATTCTGGTTAGGCCCACGTCCTTTGATATTGGCTTTCTGGGTACGCACAATCACTTCTGCAGTGCTGCCCTGATCTTTTTGCTGATTTTCCTGATTTGAGCTCTGTAAATAGAGATGGATACTTTGCGGTGACAAGGATTCCTTTTCGGTGGCTGCATAAAGCTTTTTTAATAAACGATAGGTTGCATTGACAGCCTTATCATCGCCGATCACCTGAAACAAATTGCCGCGATTGTTAATCTCAACACCCAAACGCCTTTCCATGTGACGCAAATGCTCATCAAACTGACCACACAGATTGGCCAGCCGATGGTTATCAGCCGGTTCTAATGCAATATCTAGGCTTGCAGGACGGTCTTTCAAAATTATTTATTCGCTCAACAGAAAAAACATTATCGGCGAATGAAGGCTGGTGTGCTCTGTTTCATATTAATCAAAGTATGATTCATAGCGTTCAAACTGGCAAGCGTATTACCTGCCGACTCGCAAAAATGCATTAAAAACATCGTTTATTAGGGAAAATTACTTGGGAATTCATACTATTAACGCATCTTGTAATAATCATGCGACGCCGCTGATACCAGACTCCGAGACTAACAATTCGCCCCGTAGTGAGTTAGGTAAAGCAGCTGTTATCTTCACTTCGACAAACTGCCCCAGCAAGCGCTCACTGCCTGCAAAATTGACGACACGATTATTTTCTGTTCGACCCGACATTTCACCAGGATCTTTACGGGATGGTCGATCGACCAGAATGGTTTGTACTGTACCGACCATTGATTCACTAATCGCAGTTGCCATTTGTTGAATACGTTTTTGCAAACGACTCAGTCGCAATTTTTTTTCTGCATGGGGTATCTCATCAGTCAATGCTGCGGCAGGCGTACCCGGACGTGCACTGTAGATAAAACTGAATGAAGTATCAAAACCGACTTCTTCAATCAGCTGCATCGTGGCTTCAAAATCAGCTTCAGTCTCACCTGGAAAACCAATAATAAAATCCGAGGACAAGCCGAGATTGGGCCGTGCCTCGCGTAAACGACGAACTTTATCGATATAGTCACCCGCCTTATGACCGCGTTTCATCATGGCGAGAATGGAATCTGAACCGCTTTGTACGGGCAAATGTAAATGGCTGACCAGTTCCGGAATATCACGATGGGCTTCGATCAAACTATCGGATAATTCCACTGGATGCGAGGTGGTGTAACGAATACGATCAATACCATCAATGGCAGCCACATAGCTCAGCAACAAAGCCAGGTCTGCTATATCACCATCATCCATCAATCCTTGATAAGCATTGACATTCTGACCGAGCAAGGTCACTTCCCGTACGCCTTGCTCAGCTAAAGCAACCACTTCCACTACCACATCATCCAGTGGTCGACTGACCTCCTCACCTCGTGTGTAAGGCACCACGCAGAACGTACAGTATTTACTACAGCCTTCCATAATTGAAACAAACGCCGTAGGGCCATCGGCAGTGGGGCGCGGTAAACAATCAAACTTTTCAATTTCGGGAAAACTGATATCAATGACCGAATGCTGGCTTTGCTTAATATCATCAAGCATGGCGGGTAATCGGTGTAAGGTTTGTGGGCCAAAGACCATATCGACATAAGGCGCGCGATGACGGATCGCATCACCTTCCTGACTGGCCACGCAGCCACCCACGCCAATCACAACATGTGGACGACTTTCTTTAAAGTCTCGCCACATACCTAGCTGTGAAAACACTTTTTCCTGGGCTTTTTCGCGGATGGAGCAGGTATTGAGTAACAACACATCGGCTTCAGCAGGATCATCGGTGCGCTCAAGACCATGGGAGGCCTTCAATACGTCCGCCATTTTATCGGAATCGTATTCATTCATCTGACAACCGAATGTTTTGATGTGGAGCTTGCCCGCCATAACCCTTTCCAGTGCTATAAGAGCGCGTAAGATACTACTTTTCCTGCATTATTTCCATTCAGGGAATACAGGTTGCAAGACCGTAAATGAAAATCTTGCTGCTGATATAGGAATTACTAATTTAAACAGTAACTTAATATATTTACAGATTAATTGCAGTCACTTAAAACACATAATCAATATCACTTGTCATTCCCGCGCAGGTGGGAATCCACTGCCGATGGGTACTAACTGGGCATATAGGAATCAGGGTAGGCGGGTCTCATGAATAAACACATGAAATTGCTTTGTGATCGTTAGCATCTATGAAAATGGATTCCCGCCTCCGCGGGAATGACGGGGTGAAGAGTATAAGGGATTTGGAATGGGTAATTAACTAAGCAGCAATCTTTTCATAGGTAATATACTAACGATGACTGTGTTCTAATCCCGATGTTGAAAAAATTCCTGCCAGTCAGGCAAGCGAACGTCAAATGTCGAGGCAAGCAGACTATTATCCAGTACAGAATAGGCTGGCCTCACAACGACTGTTGGAAATTCACTGGTCGTAATGGCTTTGAGCTTGCCGGTTTGAATGCCTTGTTGATGCATTAGCTCTGCGATACGCATTGCAAACCCATACCAGCTTGTCTGACCCTGATTACTCATATGATAAAGACCGCTTTTTTCTCTGAACCAGTCCTTGTCATTCTGACCTTTTTGCAGGACGGCTAGTGTTGCATCGGCCAGGTGTACACACCAGGTAGGCGAACCCACTTGATCATCAACCACACCCACTTCTTCACGCTCTGACAATAATCGACGCATGGTTTGATAAAAATTCTTGCCACGTTCACCATATACCCAACTGGTGCGGAAAATCAGATGTGGAACTGAAGAAGCCTGTACCGCTTTTTCTCCTTTCAGCTTGCTGGCACCGTAAACGGATTGTGGCGTGGGCAGATCAGACTCGAGATAAGGGCGATGCTGCTTGCCATCAAACACATAATCTGTGGAGTAATGGATAAACAAGCCATCAAGTTTTTGCATTGCCTCAGCGATTACTTGCGGTGCCGTTGCATTGATTGCATACGCTTGCTGCTGTTCGGATTCCGCCAGATCTACTGCGGTATAAGCAGCAGCATTGAGTAAAATGTCCGGGGTAACTGTTTGAATGGTTTCACGAATGGCATCGGGATTTTTTAAATCAAGCTGCGATGAATCCAGTGATGTAACTTCATACTCCTCTTTCGAGGATAGCAGTTGATTCAGCGCATAACCTAGTTGACCGTTTTTACCGAGCAACAGAATTTTTTTCATGAAAAATACTCAGCCTTATTAAAAGGCATTGCCTGATTATCTTTTTCTGACAAAACTGGCTCCCCTGCCAAAGGCCAGTTGATATCCAGCTCAGGATCATTCCATTTAATACTACGCTCAAACTGCGGCGCATAAAAATCAGTGGTTTTGTAACTCACCTGGGCATGATCAGATATCACCAGAAAACCATGCGCCATTCCCTCCGGTACCCATAGTTGGGTAAAGTTTTCCGCAGATAATTCCACCCCGTAAGATTGACCAAAAGTCGTTGATGATTGTCTGAGATCCACCACTACATCATAGATACAACCTTCGCTGACGCTCACTAACTTAGCCTGGGGTTGACTGATTTGATAATGCAGTCCTCGTAATACACCTGCAGCCGAACGTGAACGATTGTCCTGTACAAACTCAATATCACTACCAATGAGTTCGTTAAACACTTGTTTATTATATTGCTCTAGAAAATAGCCTCTGCTATCACCGAAAACTTTGGGCTGCAGAATAAAAACGTCTTTTATCGGAGTCGCTATTTTTTCCATTAACTAAATTCTTCCGCTATTAATCGTTTTAAATAGACAGCATAGCTACTGCTTCCCATTGCTTCGGCCAATTTAACAACATCACCAGAACCAATATAACCCATACGTAACGCAATCTCTTCGGGGCATGCGACCTTTAAGCCCTGGCGTCGCTCTATGGTTTCAATAAAGGCTGATGCTTCTAACAAGGTTTCATGAGTTCCGGTATCCAACCATGCCATACCACGGCCAAATTGTTCAACATGCAAGTTCTGTTGTTGCAAATAAAGTTTGTTAATATCGGTGATTTCCAACTCGCCTCGAGCGGAAGGTTTTAAGCTTGCTGCCATTTCAATGACATCATTATCGTAAAAATATAAACCCGTAATAGCATGTCTGGAACGTGGTTTAAGCGGCTTTTCTTCAAGAGAAACTGCTTTTCCTTCTGAATTGAATTCCACCACGCCATAGCGCTCAGGGTCATGCACACGATATGAAAATATGGTTGCACCTTGTTCACGACGGTCTGCACTGACCAGTAGCTGTGACATTTCATGACCATAAAAAATATTATCACCCAATACTAATGCAGTATGAGCAGTACCGATATAATCACGGCCGAGAGTGAATGCTTGCGCGAGTCCACCAGGAGTTGGTTGCACAAGATATTGCATGCTTAAACCCCATTGACTGCCATCACCCAGTAAGGCTTCATAACGTGGCAAATCCTCCGGTGTCGAGATTAATAAAATGTCGCGAATCCCTGTCAGCATCAAGGTACTGAGAGGGTAATAAATCATCGGTTTATCGTAGATCGGTAGTAGCTGTTTGGAGACAGATAATGTCACTGGATAGAGACGCGAACCGGTTCCTCCTGCCAGTATCAAACCTTTTCGCTGTGTGCTGGTTACCAATGTATTATGCCTCTGTTATACGGGCTTGACCTAAACGATCAGTCTGGTAGCTGCCATCTAGAATACGTTGCCACCATTGTCGATTATCCAGATACCATTGTACGGTTTTGAACAGAGCATCATCAAATTTTTCCTGTGGTTGCCAGTTAAGCTCTGTCTTTATTTTACTGGCATCAATGGCATAACGCAGATCATGGCCTGGTCGGTCTTGCACATAGGTGATTTTCGTTTCGTAAGTCTGTCCATCTTTCGCAGGTTGCAGCTTATCGAGTATACGGCAAATAGTCTGCACGACTTGCAGATTAGTTTTTTCGCAGTTGCCACCGATGTTATAGGTCTCTCCTGCTTCACCTTGTTGTAAAACGGTATATAAAGCCTTGATGTGATCATCGACGAACAACCAGTCCCTGATATTTTCACCTTTACCATAAACTGGCAAGGTCTCGCCATGAATAGCGCGAATAATCATATGCGGGATTAATTTTTCCGGAAACTGGTAAGGTCCGTAATTATTTGAACAATTGGTTATCAATACTGGCATGCCATAGGTTCTACTCCAGGCACGCACCAGATGGTCGGACGACGCTTTACTGGCTGAATAAGGAGAACTGGGATCATAGGGTGTTTGTTCTTCGAATAAGCCATCATCCCCTAATGAGCCGTACACTTCATCGGTCGATATATGTTGAAAACGAAATTGAGCGGCTTTTTCTGTATCGAGTGACTGCCAATAGCGCAATGCGGTTTCCAATAAGACTGCCGTACCAACAATGTTTGTTTGAACAAACTCAAGACCGGAATCAATAGATCGATCAACATGTGACTCGGCAGCCAGATGCATAATGGCATCCGGTTGATATTCATCGAACAGTTTCTTTACTGACTGCTGATCACAAATATCTACTTCATGAAAATGATATCGGCCAGATTGATCCGCATCCGGGATGGACTCCAGATTCCCTGCATAAGTTAGCTTATCAATATTTACAACAGTAATATCAGTATTTGCTAACAACCAACGAATCAGTGCAGAACCGATGAAGCCAGCACCGCCGGTAACCATAAGTGTTTTAACTGTCATTATTTTTATTACTTGTTCTATGTTTTAAGCACGACCGTATATATCTTCAATACGTACGATATCATCTTCACCGAGATATTCGCCGCTTTGTACTTCGATCATCACCAGTGGACAGATACCTGGATTTGTTAAACGATGGCGGTGACCAGCCGGGATATAGGTTGATTGATTGGTATGCACCAGGAAAGTGTCATCGCCATTCACCACTTCTGCTGTACCAGATACAACAACCCAATGCTCATTGCGGTGATGATGCATTTGTAATGACAGGGTAGAACCAGGTTTAACTTCAATCCGTTTTATTTTAAATCGCGGACCTTCTCCCAGAGTGGTATACGTGCCCCATGGTCGATGTACGGTACGATGAAAACGAAACGCTTCGTCACCATCTGCCTTGAGCTTTTCGACTATTTTCTTGACTCCTTGAGCATGTGTTCGATCCGAAATCAATAATGCATCCGGCGTATCAACAACAATTAAATCCTGCATACCTAGGACGGCCACCAGTCTGTCTTCACTGTGCACATAGCAATTCTTACTATCAAATAACATTGCTTCACCAACAGTTCGATTACCTTCACTATCGGCAACCGATAAATCACTGACTGCATCCCACGAACCCACATCACTCCAGCCAATATTACAGGAGACCATGGCCACGTTCTCGGCTTTTTCCATCACTGCATAATCGATGGAGTCGGCGGGAATTTTAGCAAAACAATCAGCGTCCAGTTCTAGCGGTTGAATATCGGTTTTACTGGCTTCCCAGCATTTCTGGGCAGCCTCATGCATTGCGGGAGAATGTTTCTTTAACGCTTCCAAATATACCTTTGGGCGAAAACAAAACATGCCAGAGTTCCAAAAATAATCTTCTGATTTCAGGTACTCGTCAGCCGTTGCCTGGTCGGGTTTTTCTACAAATCGTTTTACTTTAAAAGTCTGGCCATTGCCATTGATAGACTCACCCTTCTGCAAGTAACCATAACCGGTTTCTGCCTTGTCTGGATGAATACCAAAGGTCACCAGGTAATCCTGCTCAGCCAGCTTCGCAGCATGGTTAACGGCTTCAGTAAACGCGGATTGATTCTCGATAACATGATCGGCTGCCAGTACCAGCATAATCGCATCCTGTTGATCTTCAAGACTCATCGCAGCCATCGCAATGGCTGGCGCAGTATTACGCCCACAAGGTTCGAGCACATACTGTTGGTCAATTTTCTTCTTGAGGTCTAATTCCTCATAATCGTCCCGCGTCTGAAAGTAATAATCACGATTAGTAATCGTCAGTACAGTCTGCACATCACCCAGTTTAACGCAACGAATCAATGTTTTTTGTAACAGGCCCTCTCCATCTGGCAAACGCATGAAAGGCTTTGGATGCGCTTCGCGTGAGATGGGCCATAAACGAGTGCCGGCTCCTCCTGAAAGTATGACGGGTATTAACATGGTCTGAATTCCTAAATAAAGCGTTACAGTTTGTAACTTAACATATTAATTATAATAATAAAAAAGAGAATTTCACCCTCTTATAGCGACCGGAAAGTAAATATATTAAATAGTGCTTAATGACAATGTACTGGACATCATATAATGCTTACTGAATGGTGTAAAAAAACAATAGTAAACCGGGCTATCTGACAGCAGATTGAGTGTAGAGAAAAATAATGGGTGCTTTTAAATTCTTATATTTTTTGCCTGTACATCCATCATTAGCTTGGTAATGCTTGTACGGCCATCAGGACTTTCTGCAAATCAAATAATTCTCCAGATATAAGGCATCTATGTTCGCATCGAGCATGGTTGAGATTGCTTCCACAGGCGTATTGACCATCGGCTGCCCTTTCACATTAAAGCTGGTATTGAGCACAAGTTCCCGACCGGTTTTTTTCCCCACTACACGTAGTAAAGCATGGAAAGATTTATTGTCATGGGCAGATACAGTTTGAATACGTGCTGATCCATCGACATGAGTAACTGCAGGCAGTGCCTTGCGGTACTCCGGGCGTACATTTGCCGTTGCTATCATGTAGGGAAATTCAAGCTGAGGCGGAACGTCAAACCATTTTGATGCCTGCTCTATGCTAACCGCCGGTGCAAATGGCCTGAATGCCTCGCGCTTCTTTATTAATGCATTAATTCTATCGCGCATTGTGGGATCACCGGGATTGCCAAGTATACATCGATTGCCCAACGCACGCGGCCCAAACTCCATGCGACCGCGACACCATGCGATAATCTTGCCCTCGGCAATTTTATCCGCAGCCGATTCACAACAGGCTTCATGTGTGTCCAGCTGTTGAACGGTGATATGTTGCCTGTATACCTCAATTGCCTGCTCAATTTCGGCTGAGGAATACGATGGCCCTAGAAAAGGAACAGGCATACGCTCGTTAAAAACCTCCTTAGCCATCGCAGCGCAAAATAGTGCCGCACCTGCTGCTGCACCATCGTCACCGGCAGCAGGCTGAATGAATATGTCTTCAAAAAGTCCGCTGCGCATAAGCTTGCCATTGCTGGTACAGTTCAATGCGACACCGCCGGCCATGGCCAGCTTTCTGTGACCTGTTGAGTCAGCAAAACCACTGCATATATGCCTCACCGCCCGTTCCAGGCACTTCTGCAAACCGGCTGCAACATCTTGATGAATTGCTAGCAAGGGCGCACCGGGTTTCCTGGCAGGGAGCAGGTTGTCATCAAGATAATTCCTGGTGATCTGGTAAGTCTCGCGCTCTTCTCTTGTGTGGTTCATCGCCAGCATCGGAATCCTGATCGAAGCATTCGCCAGTAATTCCACAGCGCTGCTAAAGAATGCCTCGAACCTTGCGGCATCTCCATAGGGAGCAAGGCCCATGATCTTGTATTCATCAGCGCCAAAATCGAAACCAAGATGCAACGTAATCAAAGAATAGAGTATCCCTATCGAGTCAATAGATGGAATCTCATGCAACAGATCCAGCTTTCCATTAGAGGCTGAATAGACGGAACCGCCGTAGACTTCACCCATACCATCAAGGATGACTACCAGGCACTCATTCCATCCAGATGCAAAATAGGCACTGGCTGCATGGGAAAGGTGATGATTGACACAGACCAGTCGCTCACCAGGAAAGTCTGGCATAACCTCTTGAGCGCTGGAAATAATGGCAGCTTTCGATAAAACCTCATCATATAATTTTGATGAAACGGTGTTCTGCTTGAAAAAAAAATCGTAAGGCTCGTAATTAAATGCATGTGCAAATTGGTCAATATCATCGAGCCCGAGAGAAGCCTGCTGCAGACAGTCCTTGATTGCATTAACGGGGAACTCACCGGTATGTTTGCGGTTGGTATAGCGCTCTTCAGCGGATGCCGCGATAATGCGGCCATCCTGAACCAGCACGGCGGCAGCGTCAAAGCCTTGGCAAATCCTGTATTCTCGTTCATCTAGCCCTGGCCACTGTGCACGTTTGAACGCAACAGATCGGGGTACTCCACTAAGACCAATAATATTCATAGTAGAAATATCTTTCAGGTTATTTGTTAGAATCGGGGTTTAAAATGGGTGTCAATCTAATAACTGCTAATAAGCATATCCATAGACAGCAAAATAATGACAGAATGTACCTGCCATGACGAATAAATGCCAAATAAAATGGCTATAACGAAACTGAGAATCAAAAGCATAAAATGCTACACCGAGCGTATAGAAAACTCCTCCAGCAACAAGCCATGCAATGCCCAGAGGTGGAACGAGTGCCACGAGGGGCTTAAGAGCAAAAATAATAATCCATCCCATTAATAGATAGAGCATTGTTGATACGATAGGGTACTGTGCTTTAAACACGATTTTCATCGCTATTCCAATTGCAGCAATCCCCCATATTATTCCAAAAAAAGACCAACCCAATGCTCCTTTGAATACCCCAAGTGTAAATGGCGTATAGGTTCCCGCAATAAGCAGAAAAATCGCACTATGATCGAAAACACGAAATACTCGCTTCACTTTTTCGCGCGTTAATAAATGATAAATCGTTGAAGTGAGGTATAGCAAAATAACGGTTGAACAAAAGACAGTGACGCCAACTAAAAAGCCAGCATCGCCTACATGTATCGCTTCAATAATAAGAAACGGCATTGCCAGGATTGCTGCCACCAAACCCAATCCATGGCTAATGCCATTGAACAACTCTTCTTTTCTTGATTGGACTCTTTTATTGGCAGCCAACAACATATCTTTTTCAGGATTTTGGTGCAGCGTAAACACAAGTGCAGACTAAACATCCATTACTAGTAACCAGAACAACTCTTAGTTATTTAATAATTATAATTATGGAATTATCAGAATGGATGCCTCTGCAACTACTCAACGTTACAATTATTCATTGAATTGTTTGGGTAATGGTAAATGCACCACGTATATCACCAGATTTGTAACCGGTCGCATTATCATTCGGATACAAGGTTTCAATTTTCTGAGCAATATCTGGAGCCAGGGTCTCGCCATGACAAGCCATGCAAACCCCACCTGCTGGAATCGCTTTCATAAAGCGAAATTTCTTAATACCATTTTCTTCTACAACCGCATATTGCTCCATCTTCTTAGCGTCCATGCCTTGTGCCTTTTGCTCATTAAAACGCTTAAGCACCTCACGCTCCCACGCATCTGGGGCATTAGCAGGATTTCTTGTTTTAAGCGAGGTACGGGCGACTTCCCAGCCTTTCTTGTTAGATATCTCACTGGCAATCGCCGGGGCTTTTACTTGGCAGACCTCAATCGCTTTAACAGGCCCACCTGATTTCATAGCAGCCTGCAACTCACCTTTAAGTTGTCCTGCGAATTCCTTGACAGCACTTCGACTTTCAGCAGCGCGAGCATCGAGGTCAACCATAGTATTTTCCTGTGCACAAGCAGAGAGAAGTAACACGGTAGTAAATATAGATAATAATTTCATTTTACTTTCCTTAAAATTGTATGGCTAGCTTGTTATGTTGGCTAGAAACAGGTGTCTGATTACTGATTACTGATTACTGATTACTGATTACTTCATTTCTTTCGAGTATATTAAATACGTCAAGCATTAAAAGTCGTGACAGTCCGGAACCAGAAATTTATTGATCTGATGTTTCATTACTCTTCCCGCTTGAGCTGTGTGTGACCAGTATTTCTTCAATAGCAAGTCCAGTCATGCCATGAATTGTTCGCCACAAGTAATAAAAGATGGCCATCATCATAATCATGGATGGGATGGCGATGACGGGATAGCTTAGCAATGTCATTCGACCGAGTTCCTCGTTGAAAGCCGCAGTCCCTGCCGGGCTGGTGACAATCCACTTGGCCAGGATGTAGTTCATCACTGACGAAAAGAGAAACGTGGCACTGAGTAGATAAGTGGCATTTAGCAGGCGGGATTCAAACTCAGAGGCATTCCCTTTCTCTTCAAGTTTATGCTTGATTTTATCGACAGCCATAATGGTCGGATTATAGAGCAGGGTTTTAATCAATGGATAGCGAGTGCGTGTTGAGACCAGCACGGCTATTCCAATCAATCCGGGGATAGCCGCTTCCTTGACGGCCAACCACTTAGGGTCAAGTTCCAATAAACCAATGCCGCCTGTCAGTAACACGCTGATTAATCCAAGCACGGCGATAAAATTAAACTTCTTATACTTGAACCGCTCATACAAGCCCCAGCCTAGAGGAAAGGAAAGCGCTAATATTAGAGCATTAGTCGCACCAAGAGCCTCATTACCACTGAATTTCATGAGGATAACAGAGGGGATAATAATGCTGACCAGCAGGTCAATCATTGGGCGTGGCTTGTGGCTAGGTGATGGCTGTGTGTTCGGTTGGGTATCGCTCATAAATAGACTCTGATTATGCAAGGCAAGAGCATTCTACTCTTTTTCTAGCGTATTGTTAAAACTAAAGCGGTAATATGGATAACCTGGTCAGAAAGCAATTGTTTGCAGTATTAGAAAATAGTCTTCTCTGAGCTGGTTATTGTTAAATAATTCAGAAAATTATCACACAGAATATGCAAATAGAAAATCATGCCCACTCAGTTGTGCTACAAACTTATAACCAAGAGGCTCCAGGAGTTCAGTCAGCTTTTCGAAACTTCGATTTTCGATACATATATATTTAAATTTATATTTTGAATGATCAATACCCTTTAATACTTCAATCTCTGCTCCTTCAACATCTAACGATAGAAAATCGATAGTAGTAGTTGCATTCGACTCATCCAGCAGATAACTCAATGGCTTTGCTACTGCGCCAAAAGTAAAATTATCCTCATGTTGCAATAGAAATTGCTTCCCTGTCTCTGCATGTTCTACTGCACTATCTAAATCTGTCTCTAAACCTACAGGCGCAGTCATTAAATTTGAATAAATTATCTCAACAAACTTTTCTTTATAATCAAAGGAAGTGCAAGCATTACAAAAAACATTAGTCATCGGAGAACGAACTTTTCTACAATTAAGATAATTATGAGGCGTCGGCTCAACAAGCACCCCTTTCTAACCCCTGAATAATTCAAAATAAAGGGTGTTCGATTGCTCTATTCCATTATTGGCTCCCAACTCCACAAAAAAGCCGTTATCAAAATCCAGATATTTTTCTATCTTTTGATCCAGATTGTTTAATCCAAAATATCGACGTTCCATTGGTTGATTCACGACTTTAAACCTCTATTGCTTCCCGTGCGGCTAGATGCTTTAACCCATAGTGGTAAGAATACATTAATACTGATAGTGAGGAATTATACGGCTTTATGTCTACCGTGAAAAGAAGTGGCGGGGGTCAGACCTTGAAATCTCGTATTACCATTCCTGTTTTCTTAGTAGTCATAGAAACCGTCGAAGAAATAAATCTTAAAATAGCCTGCAATCACGTTCATCGTAATCGTCAGCCGTGTCAAAAGGCAGTTATTGCAAACATATGTAAATGTTTCACATACACCCATCATAAAGAATACACTGATTAATTATTTTTTGAAATAAGCGTCCTGTTAACTTTAGGATGGAGGTGATACTAGGCAACACTATCCGGAACAACATTTTCAGTCGAATTGAAGTGCACATGGGGGTAGCCCGGCTCACGTTTTTGAAACGACAGAATAGAGAGATTCTGAATCACGCCGCCATCAATATTGATCGCCTTACGAATAGTATCATTTTCATACCAACTATCACGGCCCGCCAGTACTGTCGGCAAATAAACAATTAGAGCAGCAGAAATTGATCGCGTTGCACTTTCCCAGAGATAGCTAGGGGTATGATCAACGGCATAATAATCGATGCTTCCATACTTAAACATCGGATTCTTGAATGTCGTGGGTTGGGCAAAAAAGAACCCCATTCCCTCGTCGCAACTGACATCAATAATTAAGCTATTCGGTTTGAGGCATGCGCTTTCTGCTTCGGTAACAAAGTCGGTAGGCTCTTCTGTGTCTTGAAAGGTTCCGTTAACAATGATATCTGCTTCACTAATTAGGTCAGTTAGCGGTCGCGAGTTTCCATCGTGCTCTACCACCATCATGCGTGCCTCGCTCTCGCTACCAGCGCGAATTCTCACATAGTTACAATCGAGCACCTCTTCACGTACCTCGTGTTCAGGGCGCTGTATACAGATAGTAATATCTCTAAAACCATGCGCCTTGAGAGCGTATATCGCACCACGACTGACAGCACCAAAACCAAAAATGATTGTTTTGCGTTGATTACCGTAATGCCCATCAATACCTTTCAGCTGCAAGGAATGTATGACCGCGCAATAGCCAGCCATTTCATTATTCTTATAGAAAGTGTGGCGACCAACGTGACCGTCAGGAGACCAGATAAACATGTCCTCAAAGGCAATAAGCGTTTGCTTACGATCAAGAGCTGCCTGGGTGATGTCGCGTTGCTGCACACAATGCACATAACCCCAAAGTGTTCCACCTTCGCGAAGTTCCTGTAAATCAGCCAATACCGGTTTGGCAATGATAACCGTGCCAATGTCGGTCAGTAATTCGTGGCGTGTGGCAATCCCGCCAGTCAGCGCAGCAATTTCCGAATCTGCAATACCAAAGGGTATGCCATAACCTTTTTCAAATATTAGCTGACGACGAAGGTCTTCCGGAATGCGTGACAAATGCCCTGGATGGATTGGAAACCGTCGTTCATCTACTTTTCTTGAAGTCCCTATGACCCCTACTCTTAATGCATTCATGTCGTCGTATCCTGGTTATGAAAATATTCAATCGATGTGACTTCATGAACAAATTGATCAGTTTCGCCAATAGGCCTGTTTCTTTCGGCCTGACATCACAAACGTGGCGGAATTACAGCAGACGGAGCCCTATAGAAATGACTTAGATATCAGGCAAAACGCTCATTTAAACCTGTGGAGGTGGGGCAAAGTATGAGTCTGCTTGAAGTGCTTGCTAGCGCTTTTTACTGTTGCCTAGACGGGCATTATAACACAATTTTGAATTTGTTATTGTGAGTGCCTTGTGACCTCTATTTAACAAGGCTCCTATTTAACGTGGGCAGCCATGAACCAAGCAGTCTTTATACTTGCCTGGCATTCACACAGCACTAGTTCTTCTAATTTTTTCATTCAAGAGTCTCCTTTATTGATTTAGATCAATACCGATCCACAGTCTTTATTGTAAAAAGATTAAACCGCAGTAAATAAAAATCTTAAATTTCATTATTTCAGTAGTTTCTTTTATAGCCATACCTATGTAGTTAAGGGTAATAGCAGTTTTAATAAATTGTCTGGAGGCATATGCCATGGATCCTCGACTACGTATTTCTATCAGTCGCTCGCAGTTAGTACGCTTCTCGTTGTTGAGTTTATTCTTTCTGATATTTATCGGGCTAAGTAGTACAGTAAAGTCCGATGATGACGATCGCAAACGCTACCGGGAATACTCAACATCCTATTCATATAACGATGATGACGATGACGAGCGCGATAGCGACCGGGAATACTCAAGATCATTTTCACTTGATAAAGCATCCTGGAGTAGTTATCGCAACCGAATTACTGTAGAGGGTAAGGGGAGTTCAGGAAAAAATATCAAGATTGTAAATGCCTATAGCGAATCTCAGGTGCTCGCGACCACCTCTGTCAGTCGATACGGGTCATGGAGTGTCAGAGTCAGCAGCCCGAATCCGATTCCATGTCGTGTAAAAGTTATCCAGTCAGATGGTAAGATAGCAGAACGCAACGTGAGTAATGCTCCAAGTAATTGTGCGCCGAAAGACAATACCAATCCTCCACCTCCACCACCGCCGCCACCTCCATCCGGGGCGACATCCATTAACTCAACCAGTCAGAATGCCAGTGCGGCTTCGAGTCCAGTAGCGGAGCAACCATTTATTAATACCGATTACCGAGTACTGGCTGCCAATGACCTTGGCATGCATTGCGCGGACCTTGATTACCAGGTATTCAGTATATTGCCACCGTTCAATGTCGTGCATGCTCAGGTAATTCAGCGCGGTACCGCAACCAGCAAACCGAAGATTCTGGATGACGAAAATATCAATGTGTATTATTCAGCAGCTTCCAACCCAAATGACCCGGCGCTGTCGAATCCAGCGGTATCCCCGATCTATAAAAGTAATTTCTGGGATGATCCCGATGGAGATGGCAAGACTTTTGGTTTCGACACGTATGAACCATTGTATTTTGGTTTATTGAAACCAACCGATATTGTCAATCCCGATGTTGGCTTACCGGTATTTGATTCCATATTGTTGCGCGCATGTCTGCAATCCTATCTGGATGGCACCGCGACAGCAGACCAGACACGAGCAGCTTGTGCAGCAGCACAACAGGTTATGCCTGGTATTAGTGCGCCGTTTCTGGCTAACGAGCCCGTTGCATTTGATCGCTTTGACAAAGATATCAATTTCTTTAACGAACTACTCTCAGGGCTTGGTCTGGGTAAGATCGTGCAGGACGTAAACTGGTTTGCTGCTGATGGTATACCGATTACTCCGGTGGACGATCATGGTCGCAGTAATGCCTATCCTCTGATGCGTATTCAAGCGAAGAACAAGACATCAGGTGCGATACTGGCATCTACTGATATCGTATTACCTGTTGCCTCTGAAGCGGATTGCCAGGGCTGTCATGCCAGTGCGCTGGATTGTGCCTCGGTGACGTTGAATCCGCCACTGCAATGTGATGGCGCAGCGCTGAACCGCACTTCAGGATGGACTATCATGACTATCGATGGAGATACCAGTGGGCAAACACCACCCGGCGATACCGAGTTGGAACGTCTCTTGAATACAGCCAAGATCAATATCCTGCGGGTACATGATGCCAAGCATGCCACCAACCTGGATGCCTCTCGGCCCGTACAATGTTCGACTTGTCATTATTCTCCAGCTTTAGATCTGGCACAGATAGGACCGACAAATAGCCCTAAAACCGATCAGATCAACCATATATCCATGTCACGCGCAATGCATGGGCACCATGGAACGTTACCGGCGAATCCAGCCCTGCCCTATAACCCGGTGACGAATAGTCTATTCCCTGACATGCCAGGACCTGTCGGAAGAAGTCAGCAAACAACTAACGACATTCTTGAGCAGACTTGTTACACCTGCCATCCGGGCAAGCGCACCCAATGCCTGCGTGGTGCAATGGCAAGTGGTGGCGTGGTTTGTCAGGATTGTCATGGCCAGTCCCGTCATGTCGGTAACGACTTCTCGGAAAACTTTGCCAGCACAGCCTGGCCAGCCGGCGCCAACCTGAATAAGCGTATACCGTGGGCGAGTGAACCTGGTTGCGAGTCCTGCCATACCGGCGACGCCACCAGTAATCTTGCATCAACAGCGGGTGTACCCGTCGCAGCTGATGGCATTCGTTTGCTGCAGGCCTACGTGCTGCAAAATGGACAAGATGCCAGTGGCAACCCGGATGGTACTCAGGTCGCCGTGCCGATTAAGGCTGTTAACAAGCGCTTTGCTGAAAATGAAAGCCTGTACCGCATCAGCAAGGGACATGGTGGTGTCATGTGTGAAGGCTGCCATGGCAGCACGCATGCCATCTTCCCTAACGCAGACCCCAATGCAAATGACAATGTGGCATCGATACAACTGCAAGGCCATAGTGGCACGATTATCGAGTGCGATACCTGTCATGCTTCCGGCAGTCTGGGCCTTACCCTGGGCGGTCCACATGGTATGCATCCGGTGGGAGACAGCAACTGGAACAGAAACCATGAAGATTTTGCAGAGCGCAATTCAAACAGTTGCCGTAGCTGCCACGGCCAGAACGGTGAAGGCACCGTGCTATCCCGCATGTCAGTCACACGTGAACTGGTCTGTGATGAAGGCTCAAGGTGCGGTAATAACGAACGCATTACGCTCACTAAAGGTACCCAGGTTGGTTGTGGTACCTGTCATGAGAATGAATTGCGTAATTAATCAGGAGAATAAATTAAGACTAATAGAATCCAGAGTAATAAACCGAGTTGGACCAGGCTTATCTATTGATCACTAGGATGAGTGTCTATACAACTCATGGATGTCTAATCAATTCTTTCCTAGCAATCGGCAAGTAATTGGGTCAGAGAACAATTGTTACTAACTATAAGAAAATGATGTTCGCTGACCCGGATTATATTATGTTCATTAAGTTTGTTTATCTACACTCAATAATGATGTTAGATAAAAATTCTTCATAACGCTTTGATTCTACCTTTGAAGCGTATTCTATGAGCAATGATTTATTATCGGTGTTTTCTCTGTAGCACCATAGCCATTTACCTAAGATGCAGTGAAAACCAAAAAGCCCCGTAAATACGGGGCTTTAGTAGTTTATAAGTCCTAACGAAAACTTTACATTTTCATTAGGTCAGATTTAGAACGGAATATCGTCATCAAAATCCACTCCAGCACCAGCACCAGCCGGTGCCGGTGAAGGCGAACCCTGCGATTGCGGCTTCGACGAACCCGTATCCTGATTAAAGCTACTACTACCCCCCGTGCGTCCACCCAACATTTGCATTTCGCTGGCAATGATTTTCGTGGTGTAACGGTCCTGGCCTTGTTTGTCCTGCCACTTTTCAGTACGGATGGAACCTTCGACGTAGACTTGCGATCCTTTGCGCACATATTCACCGACGATTTCTGCGAGTCGGCCAAAGAAGGTGATGCGGTGCCATTCGGTGCGCTCCTGTTTTTCGCCGCTGGTTTTATCTTTCCATTGTTCGGAGGTTGCGACGGATAGTTCAGCGACGGCTGAGCCACTGGGCATGTAGCGGACTTCTGGATCCTGTCCGACGTTACCGACGATGATTGCTTTGTTGACGCCTCGTGCCATAAATTTCTCCCGTTGAATGTTTTGATTTAGCCTATTAGGTTAATTTGAGTTGTTTAAGTGCAAAACATGTTCAGCTTCGTTGTTGCTACCGCTCTTGATAGAGACTGGCGGCTTTTTTCCGACCTGCAATTCGTGGTTTGCGATGCTAACTATAACGCCACCGATTAGTATCTGTCATGATTTTTTTTCGTCATTCTGTTGAAGCTGAGAACTCCAGTAAACGATCCTCATCCAGCGTTTTTCGATCCACTTTCAGGTACGCCACCTGATCCTCAACAATTACAACGGCTTCGGCGACACCGGCCACGGAATTCAGCTCGGAGGCCAGTAATTTGGCTTGATGAGGCGGAATGTCACCAATGTTCAGTAGATAGCTCGTCAGATATCGCGGCGCTTTCATAGAGGCTGCCACCAGTAACCAAACCACCGCCATACTGGCCGATAAAGCGAACACCGCACCGTAGCCCCATAAGCCCTGCATTATGCCGCCGAACGAGCCGCCCAAAAAGGCTCCCAGGAACTGGCTGCTGGAATAAAAGCCCATGGCTGTGCCCTTGCTGGCGGGTGGTGCAATTTTAGACACCAGCGATGGCAGGCTGGCTTCTAGCAGGTTAAAGGCTGTGAAAAACAACCACAGGAAGGCCACGGCTGACCAGGTCTCGCGATAGCCAAGGGATAATCCCAGTTGGGCGATGCCGATGATGGCAATCGCACCGAGAAAGACTTGTTTAATGCGCCGCTTGCGTTCAGCAATGATAATAAACGGTAACATGGCCGCGACTGACAGCAGTAACACCGGCAGGTAAATCCACCAATGATGAGACGGGTCAATGCCGAGTTCGCGGGATAACACCAGGGGAAACACCACAAAGCTCGCGGTGAGGATCATATGCAGCATGAAAATACCCAGGTTCAAACGCAGCAACTGAGTGTCTGCGAGGACTTCTCTGAACTGGGCAGGTACGGGCTGGGCTTCGCGATGCACGCGTTGCACCACCGGGTTGGGGACGCGGAATTTCAGTACCAGGATTGCCACAATAGCCATTATCGCGGTGAACCAGAACAAGCCACTGAGTCCAAACCAGTGATCAAACAACGGGCCGAGCACGAGTGCCAATGCAAAGGCACTGCCGATACTCATGCCGATCAGGGCCATGGCTTTGGTCCGGTGCTCTTCGCGGGTCAGATCAGCAGCGAGCGCCATTACAGCCGCTGCGATTGCACCACAACCCTGCAAAGCACGACCTGCGATAATGCCATAAATGGAATCAGATAAGGCCGCGACCACACTGCCGATGACAAATAAGCCCAACCCCATATAAATAATCGGTTTACGCCCCCAGCGGTCGGACAATAAGCCAAATGGGATCTGTAACAGGCCCTGGGTTAAGCCATAGACCCCAATCGCAAAGCCAATTAAGGCCGGTGTCGCGCCAATCAGGCGGTCCTGATAGAGGCTGATAACGGGAAGTAACATGAACAGCCCCAGCATCCGTATGGAAAAAATACCCGCCAGCGAAACTGCGGCACGACGTTCCATCGGGGTCATTTGCTGGGGATTAGCGGATGTATGGCGACTCAATGATATTCCTGCAACTGAAGTAATTATTACGTCAAAAACTAGCGTATACTAGCAGGTTGCAATAGTAACTGGTATTACGAATTCCATGGACACTATCATCATTCGTGGGGCCCGCACCCATAATCTGAAAAATATCGACATCAACATTCCGCGTGACAAGCTTATTGTCATCACGGGGTTATCCGGCTCTGGCAAGTCTTCACTGGCATTTGACACCATTTATGCGGAAGGCCAGCGTCGCTATGTGGAGTCGCTCTCCGCCTATGCGCGCCAATTTCTATCCATGATGGAGAAGCCTGATGTCGATCATATAGAAGGCCTATCCCCTGCTATCTCCATCGAGCAGAAGTCTACCTCGCATAACCCGCGTTCCACGGTGGGTACGATTACCGAGATCTATGACTATTTGCGCTTGTTGTTTGCGCGTGCTGGCGACCCGCGCTGCCCCGATCACAATATCACCCTGGAGGCACAGACCATCAGTCAAATGGTCGATCATGTGCTGGCATTGCCGGAAGACAGCAAATTATTACTGCTGGCACCGATGGTGGAAAACCGTAAAGGTGAACATTTACATATTCTGGAAGAATTAAAATCACAGGGTTTCATACGTGCGCGTATTGATGGCCTGGTAGTGGATCTGGACGACGCTCCGGCGCTGGATTTACGCCAGAAACATACCATTGAAGCGGTTGTCGATCGCTTTAAAGTGAAAGCCGACATGCAACAGCGACTCGCCGAATCGTTTGAGACTACCTTGCGCCTGAGCGAAGGGAATGCACGGATTGCGTGGATGGATGATGAAAACAAGCCCGAGCTGATTTTTTCTGACAAGTTTGCCTGCCCACAATGTGGCTACAGTTTGAGTGAACTCGAACCGCGACTGTTTTCATTCAATAATCCAGTTGGCGCCTGCCCGAGCTGCGACGGGCTGGGTAACAAGTCATTTTTTGATCCGAAGCGTGTGGTTAATAACCCGCACTTGAGCCTTGCTGGCGGCGCCATCAGAGGTTGGGATCGACGCAATGCCTATTACTTTAATTTGATTAGCTCCCTCGCTGAACACTATAAATTTGATATTGAAACACCTTTCGAAGAGCTGACAGAAAAACAGCAGGAGCTGATTTTATACGGCAGCGGCAAGACTGTTATCCGCTTTGAGTATTTTAAAGAGCGCGGTGGAGCCAGCATTAAAAAACATCCATTCGAAGGCATTATCAGTAATATGGATCGACGCTACCGGGAAACAGAATCCAATGTGGTTCGCGAAGAGTTGTCCAAATATTTGAGTGTGCATTCCTGCCCTGAGTGCAAAGGCACACGCTTAAAACGCGCAGCGCGTGCCGTGTTCATCGGCGATCAAACAATTCCTGATATTTCATCCATGCCTATTGATGTAGCCAAAGATTTTTTTGAAACGCTCAACCTGCCAGGTAAGCGTGGCAAAATTGCTGACAAGATTGTGACTGAAATCAGCCAACGGCTGAACTTTCTGGTGAATGTGGGCCTGGATTATCTCACCCTAGAAAGAAGTGCAGACACTTTGTCAGGTGGTGAAGCACAACGCATTCGTTTAGCCAGTCAAATCGGCGCGGGACTGGTTGGTGTTATGTATGTTCTGGATGAGCCATCCATCGGGTTGCATCAACGGGATAATCAACGCTTATTGAATACACTGAACTTCCTGCGTGATCTGGGTAACACCGTGATTGTGGTCGAACATGATGAAGATGCTATTTTGTCAGCCGATCATGTGATTGATATTGGCCCGGGTGCAGGTGTCCACGGTGGAGAAATCATTGCCCAGGGCACACCTCAAGAAGTCATGAACACTAAAGCGTCGCTCACTGGTCAGTATTTGTCAGGCAAACTGGGAATTCATATACCTGATACGCGCCATCCTTACGATAAGAAAAAAACATTAGTTCTGACAGGGGCCACTGGTAATAACCTGAAAGATGTCACGCTCACTATTCCCGTGGGTTTAATGACCGCGATAACGGGTGTATCGGGTTCGGGTAAATCCACCCTCGTCAATGATACGTTTTATAAACATGTTTCTCGCGAACTGAACAAAGGCAGTCATGTACCCTCGCCATTCAAATCTTTTGAAGGACTCGATCAAATCGATAAAGTGGTTGATATCGACCAGAGCCCGATTGGTCGTACACCGCGCTCTAACCCGGCTACCTATACCGGACTGTTTACACCGATACGAGAACTATTTGCCGGTACGCAGGAAGCACGCTCACGCGGCTATACACCGGGACGATTCAGTTTTAATGTTAAAGGTGGTCGCTGTGAATCCTGTCAGGGTGATGGCGTTATCAAAGTAGAAATGCATTTCTTGCCTGATATTTATGTCACCTGCGATGTGTGCAAAGGCAAACGCTATAATCGCGAAACCCTGGACGTACGCTACAAAGGTAAAAGTATCTATGAAGTTCTCGACATGACCGTCGAAGATGCCCGTGAGTTTTTTGAAAATATTCCAGTGGTCAAGAAAAAACTGCAGACATTGATGGATGTTGGATTAACCTACATTCGTCTTGGTCAGAATGCTACCACGCTATCCGGCGGAGAAGCACAACGGGTGAAACTGTCACGGGAATTATCGAAACGCGATACCGGGAAAACCCTCTACATCCTCGATGAGCCGACCACCGGTTTGCATTTTCATGATATTGAACAACTATTAGCCGTGCTGCATCGGCTCCGCGATCATGGCAATACCATTGTTGTGATAGAGCATAACCTGGATGTAATTAAGACCGCTGACTGGGTTATTGATTTAGGTCCTGAAGGGGGTAACAAAGGTGGTGAAATTATCGCTGAAGGAACACCGGAAGAAGTGGCTGAATATGAACATTCCTACACTGGGCAGTTTTTGAAACCATTGTTGAATACTGAGGCAAGACGAAAGCAAAGCTAGCAAGATCAATACCGCTGACTTGAGCAACTAAAGTTACACGGCGGGGTTTTACTAATTTTCATGTTTTGAGATGGATTCCCGCCCCCGCCTTTGCGGGGAGAGGGAATCCACTAAAAGCCAAAACACAATGTCACTCCCGCGTAGGCGGGAGTCTAATCATTTACATCCCTTCACTCGCAATCATTCTGTAATTTTAACTACCTGTCATTCCCGCGAAGGCGGGAATCTATTATCATACACTTTATGGAAAGGATTCCCTGCGTATACATACTTGCCAGCAAACCGAATGGCACACTCTATATTGGTGTAACCTCAAATCTTGTTAAGCGAATATGGGAACACAAAAATAATTTGGTCGAAGGTTTCTCGAAACAATACCACGTACATGCTCTAGTCTGGTATGAAGTACACCATGATATGTACAGTGCCATCACACGTGAAAAGCAACTCAAAAAATGGAATCGGCAGTGGAAAATTCGTTTGATACGTGAAATGAATCCTGAATGGACAGATCTATATGAGTTGATTCTTATGCTTATAGATTCCCGCTCAAGCAAGAATGACACTCATCTGCTTATCGAGTCCGTGGACAAACTTGATCTTCATCAAAGAAATAGGCAATCTCTACTGCCGCAGTCTCTGGCGCATCGGATCCATGACAGGCATTCTCATCGATACTGGTGGCAAAATTAGCACGTACTGTGCCCGCATCTGCTTCTTTTGGGTTGGTGGCTCCCATCACTTTACGATGATTGGCAATGGAATTTTCGCCTTCAAGTACTTGAACAATGACAGGCCCTGATGTCATAAACTCCACCAGATCATTGAAGAAGGGGCGCTCTTTATGAACTGCATAAAAACCTTCAGCCTGTTCTTTTGACAGGTGCATCATACGGGCTGCGATAATTTTCAATCCGGCTTGCTCAAACTGGGTGTATATTTTCCCAATTACATTTTTTGTAACAGCATCGGGCTTGATAATGGATAGAGTGCGTTCAATGGTCATTATAAGACTCCTGAATCAATCAGACTGACAAGTCATTACGGAAATACAAATAGAAGCACAGCTGACAAGGCGCCCCGCCAAGCTTTCTACTGAAGGGCAAAACGACGTTTAAGCTATAAAACCAAACAGAGCCACAAGACAGGAAGTCTTGCAGCCCTGCAAGCTTGCATTACTTGTTAGCTTTACGCTCTGCCGCTTCTTTGATGACTTCTTCAGCCACATTCTTCGGACAAGGTAAGTAGTGTTCGAATTCCATTGAGAATTGGCCACGACCGGAAGTCATGGTACGCAGGTCGCCAATGTAACCAAACATTTCACTCAAAGGCACATTCGCTTTAATACGCACACCTGTGACACCCGGCTCCTGGGATCTGATCATGCCACGACGACGGTTAAGGTCACCAATAACATCACCGACATTATCATCAGGTGTGAATACATCCACTTTCATGATCGGCTCGATCAATTGTGGGCCTGCTTTTGGAATCGATTGGCGGAACGCACTTTTTGCTGCGATCTCAAATGCAATGGCTGACGAGTCAACGGCATGGTAGGCCCCATCCATCAGTGTGACTTTGAAATCCAGCACTGGATAGCCAGCCAACACACCTTGATCCAGCATGCTTTTGAAACCTTTTTCTACCGCAGGCCAGAATTCACGTGGCACATTACCACCGGTTACTTTGGACTCGAATTCAAAACCACTGCCTGGCTCGCCTGGTTCGATGATGTAATCAATTTTACCAAACTGGCCTGAACCACCGGATTGTTTCTTATGGGTGTAACTGTCTTCAGTGCGCTTGGTGATGGTTTCACGATAAGCAACCTGTGGTTTACCCACGTCCAGTTCCACACCATGCGTACGTTTCAGAATATCAACCTTGATATCCAGATGTAGCTCACCCATTCCTTTCAGAATGGTTTCACCACTGTCTTCATCGGTTTCTACACGGAAGGAAGGGTCTTCCTGAATCATTTTACCCAGTGCAACACCGAGTTTCTCTGAAGCCCCTTTATCTTTTGGCGCTACTGCTAATGAGATAACTGGATCCGGAAATACCATGGGCTCCAATGTGGCGGGATCTTTCGGATCACACAAAGTGTGACCTGTTTGAACATTCTTCATACCAATGACGGCGACAATGTCACCCGCTTGTGCAGAGCTTAGCTCTTCACGCGAGTCAGCATGCATTTCTACAATTCGGCCGATACGCTCAGTCTTACCAGTGAATGTATTCAGAACCGTCATGCCTTTTTCCAGTTTACCGGAGTAAACACGGATAAAGGTTAGTGCCCCAAAGCGGTCATCCATGATTTTAAAAGCCAGTGCGCGCAATGGACGCTCAGCATCTACAATTGCAAATTCACCGGTTTCATTTCCTTCCAGATCGACTTCCGGTTGTGGCTCAACCTCAGTCGGGTTAGGCAAATAATCAACAACGGCATCCAGAACCTGCTGTACACCTTTATTTTTGAAAGCAGAACCACAGTAAGTCGGGAAAAAGTCCAGAGCAATGGTGCCTTTACGGATACAATGCTTGAGAGTGTCTATATCCGGCTCTTCGCCTTCGAGGTATTTTTCCATAGCATCGTCGTCCTGGTCGATGACTGTTTCGATCAGTTCTTCGCGATACTTTTCAACATCATCTACCATGTCTGCAGGGATGTCTCTGATATTGAATTTAAGAGGGTCACCCGAGTCATCCCAGACATAGGCTTGACGTGTGAGCAAATCAACCACACCGATAAAGTCATCTTCAGTACCAATAGGCAGCGTCATAATCACCGGTACTGCACCTAGCACCTCTTTCACTTGCTTGACCACGCGATAAAAGTCAGCGCCCAGACGATCCAGTTTGTTAACAAAGATGATACGCGCGACTTCAGAATCATTGGCATAGCGCCAGTTTGTTTCTGATTGAGGCTCAACACCACCTGAACCACAGAACACACCTACGCCGCCATCCAGCACTTTCAGGGAACGATACACTTCAATGGTAAAGTCAACGTGTCCGGGCGTATCAATAATATTCAGACGATGACCATCCCACATACAGGAAGTTGCAGCAGATTGAATCGTAATACCACGCTCCTGTTCCTGGTCCATGAAGTCAGTGGTCGCAGCGCCATCATGCACTTCACCTGTTTTATGGATCTTGCCAGTCAGTTTCAGAATACGCTCTGTGGTGGTGGTTTTACCGGCATCTACATGGGCAAAGATGCCTATATTTCTGTATTTCGTTAGCTCAGTCATATCTGTACTCTAGTTTGGCAAATAATTAACGTCAGTCGCGTTATCATCTAAGGCGACCGGTGATCCTGTTTTCAGGTAGCTAGCAGTGAGTTACGAGGTCAGAAATCAAGTCACTACCCCAATCGTCAAACGCCAGCGTGGTTTAAAGGGACGCTATTCTACATGAAATTTCTGCATTAGAGGAGTCGAATCTATTATCAGTATAAAAAATCGCTGTAAAATCTGACTTTTAGCTGCCAAAAATGAGCTAATAATTTGTTTTTATTGAAGATTTCAAATATTATTATGGGTAGTTAATGCCAGCTAGCAAGATTTGTTGATAATCAGTGACAATGCGGACAAGCATTGGCAGACTGGATGCCATACAAAATGCATCTGCTGTTGTCAGCAAGAAAGTCTGTCCAGCCCATAAGATCAAGGGCATAATCAGCGAAGTACGGCCGACAGGAATGGCGGCCATCTGTAACCCGATGAGATAAGTTGATTTTTTGAATTATGAGTAAAATTCATCACTACGCGTCCATGTTAATTTTCACTGCGGCATTAATGATAGGCGTACAGGTCCCAAATTTTGTCGATCAGTATGTTAAACGTATGGAAGCGCATCTGAATGAAGCCCGCATTCAATATAATGAATATCAAAAAATAGCTCGTCTGGTACCAGGCCGCAGCATAGAAGATCTTATTGAAAAGCATACCACCAGTGATGACTCCACTTTTCGGGCTGAAGCTGAGCCCCTGAAAAAAACATTGCAACGCAAAGAATTTTTTGAGAAAGAAATGATTGCCTTACAAGGTTCTTTCTGGACACAAGGCATTCACATACTGACTTCTGTCGATAAGGAAATTCTGTCTGATACTTATAAAAGCTACACTGCCAACTTGCCACTCAATACCAATGCGGCCATTTGTGGATTGATATTTGGTTTGCTAGCCAGCTTGATAATGGAATTTTTCTGGGGCTTGCTGGCCAGCCTGTTTCGACCTCGCAAGAAAAAAAAGCGCATTACGACCGTTGAGGTGAAACGTAATGAGCCTTACATCAAAAGCTGATTAGTGATGGATTCCCGCCTTCGCGGGAATGACAAGAGCTGTGGGATTTTAATATAAGGATTCCCACCCCGCCTAGGTGAGGAGAGGCTCTCATGCGCGGCAATGATGGAAAGTATAGTGTATTTAAATTCTCTCCGTTCGTAAGAAACTAGCTTTACGGAAATTAAACCATCAAGCTGTTGATATTGTCATTCCCGCGAAGGCGGGAATCCAATAATTATCACGTCTAACCTCTCATGTTATCGCACAGACGGGGCTTATAGCTCTTAACTTGCATAGTCCTTCCAACTATCAAGTCATTCTCGCGTTTTATGATAATTACAGACGGCTAGCGCTAAAGGTATCGCAACTATCCATTTGACCCTGCGTTAGTCCGGTTTTAAACCAGCGTACCCGCTGCTCTGCAGTGCCATGGGTGAAACTTTCCGGATTGATACGTCCCTGGGTTTGTTTTTGAATGCGATCATCTCCAATAGCTGACGCGGCATTCAGCGCTTCGTCGACATCACCGGCTTCCAGAATATTACGTGCACGATCCGCATGAAACGCCCAGACACCCGCCAGACAATCTGCTTGCAACTCCTGCCTTACCGATAGTTCATTCGCCTGAGTGCGGCTGACTTTCGATTGTGCAGCGCGGACTTTTTTAGAAATACCTAACAAGGTCTGAATATGATGGCCAACTTCATGCGCAATGACATAGGCTTGCGCAAAATCTCCCGGGGCGCGAAAACGATTTTTCAAGTCATTATAGAAACTCAGATCAATATAAACTTTCTGGTCTGCCGGACAATAAAAAGGCCCCATCGCGGCTTGCGCATTACCACAAGCTGATCGAACCGAGCCAGAAAACATCACCAGTGTCGGCTCTCGATAGGTTGCGTTATTTTTGGCAAACAACACTTTCCAAGTATCTTCTGTATCTGCCAGCACTACTGACACGAATTCACCTAACTGTTTTTCTTTTTCAGATAATGGCTGGTTAACTGTCGTACTGGATGTGTTCTTCATGCCTTCCAGCAGAAAAGTCGGGTCGACACCAAAATACATCGCAACCAGGGCGATTATGATCGCGCCAATTCCACCACCTTTGAGCAACCCACCACCCGGTCCACGAGACCGTCTGCGATCTTCGATATTGCTACTTCTTCTCCCGGTTCTCCAACGCATATTCAATCCTCTTACAGGTGCCTTTGTTACGATAGGTTTTCGTTAGCGCTAGTCATTTATGCCATCAGGTCAGTTAATACTATCAAAGCTGAATCACTTCGACACCTGCCACTGTCATCAACCTGGCAGGAACAAAGCTTATCGAAACAAACGAGCCACGGATTCTGGCTTATCAATGAATGAGTTACGGTTCCCCTGCAGACGTTCAATGACATTATTACGCTGCTGTTCATCAACGGAAGGAGGATCTTGTTGATTCCATTCCATCATCAAGCGTTTTTGGCGATGATGGATTTTTATACCATAGCGCTCGTGCATGTAAGCAAATGTGCGCGCGATATCACCTCTCACTTCTGGACGAGGTTCAACCAGGCGCTTACTCCGATCGATTTCGAAATCGCATTGGCCAAAATGTCGTGGCTCACCGCGAACCATCCCAAACGGCATGCTACCTCGAAGTTGATTGATTGTAATACGTACCGGGTAGAGATTATGTAAATCTGCCTCAATCTGACGAAAGCGAGAATGATTACGTCTACAACTACTGCGATCCTTACATTTAAACTTGTTCATCACCCATGACATGGGCAGCACATGTTCAACATTCAATCCGCGCCTTTTAGAACTTTTAAATGCTTCATCGCAATAAAAAGTTTCACCGCCGGAGCGATAGACCTGGTACCACAAAACTTTCTTGGCTTGGTTATAAAGCTGATTATTATAGTCTGCTGCAAATGCAAGTTGACTGAACAGATACAGCAAGATCAATAAGACTTTCGGTAGGATGCGCATCAGATAACCCGCTACTCACTTGTTTGAGAAAAACTATTGTCTGAATAATCTGCCAGAAGCAGTGCTTGCTCAGTACTCATGTCCAGGCTATACGGACATATTAAAAAAATAATTCTGTTAATCCTTTGCCCGGGTCAGCAACGCGCATGAAAGCTTCACCGACCAGAAATGCATGGACATTATTCGCTCTCATCAAGGCAATATCGTCTTTGCTGCTGATGCCGCTTTCTGTCACGATCAGTCGGTCAGACGGAATTTCATCGAGTAACTCAAGCGTCGTTTGCAAGTGGGTTTCGAAGGTTCGAAGGTTTCTGTTATTGATACCGATCATCGGCAAAGATAATGCCAAAGCCCGATGCAGTTCTTCACGATCATGCACTTCTACCAATACATCCATATCCAACGAAGTCGCCAGCTCAGCCAGTTCCCGCATGGTTTCATCTGATAAACAGGAAACAATTAACAGGATACAGTCAGCGCCCATGGCTCTGGCTTCATAAACCTGATAGGGCTCAATCATGAAGTCTTTACGGAGTACCGGCAGTTGGCAGTTAGCGCGCGCTTGCTTCAGATAATCAGGTGAGCCTTGAAAAAAATCAATATCGGTCAACACAGACAAACAACTTGCTCCAGCTTGTTCATAACTGTGTGCGATTTGTGCGGGATCGAAATCTTCACGCAACACACCTTTACTGGGAGATGCTTTTTTTATTTCGGCAATAATAGCTACATTACCTTCACGAATACGATCGCGCATACTGGACACAAACCCTCTGACCAGTGGCGCTTCTGCAGCCATTCTTATAATGTCAGATTCGCTGTGTTTACCTTTTGCAGCAGCAATTTCTTCGCGTTTACGCGCGATAATTTTTTGCAGTATATCAGGTGGGCTATCAGGCATGGACTCAGCTAACACTCTTTAGGTTTAGAACGAATTAGATAATTCAATCAGACCCTGCAACTTTTCACGGGCCTGGCCATTAGCTATCACTGTTTTAGCAGTTTGAATACCGTCTGCCAGACTCTCTGCCAGCCCTGCTACGTAGATTGCGGCGCCAGCATTCATTACCACAATATCATAAGCGGATCCTTGCGTATTATTGAATACGTCTTGAATCACTTTCAGACTGTGTTCCGCACTATCCACGGCCAGAGTTGTAATAGGGGTTCGTTGAATACCAAACTCTTCTGGTGTAATCACATAATCCCTGACTTCACCATTTTTTAATTCTGCTACATGTGTGCCTGCGCCGATACTGATCTCATCCATCCCGTCTTCGGAATGAACCACCATGACATGTTGACTGCCTAATTGCGACAATACCTTCGCCAGCGGTTCGACCAATGTATCACTAAACACGCCCATTACCTGATTCGGTGCACCGGCAGGATTCGTTAACGGTCCCAATATATTGAAGATCGTGCGGACACCCATTTCTTTTCGCGGGCCGATGGCATGTTTCATAGCGCCATGATGTTTGGGTGCAAACATAAAACCTACGCCAATCTCTTTCACACAAGTTGCTACCTGCTCAGGGCTGATATCCAGATTAACACCCGCCGCTTCGAGTACATCTGCACTGCCAGACTTGCTGGTAATGGATCGATTGCCGTGTTTTGCTACTTTACCACCAGCAGCTGCGACTACGAATGCACTGGCTGTGGAGATATTAAAAGTCGCCGACGCATCGCCACCGGTGCCACAGGTGTCGACCAGATGCGGCCCGTCAACATCGACATGGGTGGCCAGTTCGCGCATCACCGAGGCGGCTGCCACAATTTCATCAATCGTTTCACCTTTCATCGCCAGACCTACTAGAAAACCACCTATTTGCGAATCAGTGGCTTCGCCCGTCATGATAAGACGCATGACTGCCGTCATTTGTTCACGGTCTAGATTCTGTTGACGCATAACGGCTTGAATGGCTGATTGCATATTCATTGAGGTTGACTCCGATAGTGTCTGTGCTTTTTTATTCTATTCATACGTATGGATTGATAAACAACTCAAATAGTCTGCTTTAGAAAATTTTTCAACATATTATGACCTTCCAGGGTGAGTATGGATTCAGGATGAAACTGTACACCTTCCACCGCCAGTTCCTTGTGTCTGACGCCCATGATCTCATCAAATTCACCGGCCTCATTTTCTGTCCATGCCGTTACTTCCAGACAATCAGGCAAACTCTTTCTGTCGATAACCAACGAATGATAACGGGTCGCTACTAAAGGGTTTGGAAGACCAGCAAAGACACCCTTATCTGCATGATAAACCTGTGACGTTTTTCCGTGCATGATGGCTTTGGCGTGGACTATCTCACCGCCATACGCCTGACCGATACTCTGATGTCCCAGACAGACCCCTAGCAACGGTACTTTGCCAGCGAAGTGGTGAATGGTGTCAATGGAGACACCGGCTTCGTTAGGCGTACAAGGTCCCGGGGAAATCACAATTCTTTCCGGATTAAGGGCAACCATTTCTTCAATAGTGATCTGGTCATTACGATAGACGTTGACCGCTTCACCCAGTTCACCAAAATACTGAACCAGATTGTAGGTAAACGAATCGTAATTATCTATCATCAACAACATAAGGTTTGCCCGTTTATATTACTCACTGCTATCCAGTCCCGCTTCTGCCTTGGCGACGGCGCGAAAAACTGCTCGACCCTTGTTCATTGTTTCCTGCCATTCCATTTCCGGCACGGAATCGGCAACTATGCCAGCACCTGCCTGGATACTTAGCATGCCATCTTTAATCACGGCGGTACGAATGGCAATGGCAGTATCCATATTACCATTCCAGGATAAATAGCCCACTGCACCAGCGTAGACACCGCGCTTGACCGGCTCCAGTTCGTCAATAATTTCCATGGCCCTGATTTTCGGGGCACCGGAAACTGTTCCGGCTGGAAAGGTTGCACGCAGTACATCAATGGCGGTCATGCCCTGTTTTAATTGCCCAGTGACATTAGAGACGATGTGCATAACATGCGAATAGCGTTCAATAATCATGTTCTCGGTGAGCTTAACGGTACCGGTTTCACTGACTCTTCCGGCATCATTTCTACCTAGATCAATCAGCATGAGATGCTCGGCAAGTTCCTTCGGATCGGCCAGTAACTCTTGTTCTAATTGCTGATCCTCGGACTCTGTATCACCACGAGGGCGAGTCCCAGCAATAGGTCTGACCGTAACAATACTATCCTCCAGTCGGGTCAAAATTTCGGGTGATGAACCCACAATATGGAAATCACCCAAATCGAGATAGTACATATACGGTGACGGGTTAAGGCTGCGTAGAGCGCGATACAAATCCAGCGGCGGCGCCTGAAATGGCAGAGATAATCTTTGTGAAATCACCACTTGCATGACATCGCCTTCAACAATGTATTCCTTCACCTTATCAACGGCATCCTTGAACCCTTCACGCGTGAAACCCGAGACAAAATCTTCTTCATTGATCGTACGCGTTTGACTGGGGGGCTGATAGCCTGGGGCGGGCTCACGTAACTGTTGAACCAGTTGTTGCAATCTCTGCTTGGCAGATTCAAGTGCCTGTAGCTGAGCGGGGTCAGCATGCACGATGACATATAACTTACCGGCGAGATTATCGAATACGACAATTTCCTCCGACAGCATCAACAGGATATCGGGTGTCTGGATTTGGTCTTGCGTTGGAAATTCTGCCAACCGCGGTTCGATATAGCGCACGGTATCATAGCCAAAATAACCGACCAGCCCACCATTGAAGCGTGGCAAATGCTCGACAGGTGCAACCTTGTAACGTGCTTGGTAGTCTTCTATCCAGGCCAGCGGGTCTTCGACCTTCTCCACCTGATCCGGCTCACCTGCTGTGCTGACTGTAACCTCGTAGCCATGAATACGGATAACTGTTTTACAGGGCAAACCGATAATGGAGTATCGTCCCCATTTCTCACCGCCATGAACGGATTCAAACAAATAGGAATACGGGGCAGCCGCCAGTTTGAGATAAGTACTAAGAGGAGTATCCAGATCGGCGAGTACTTCCCGCATGACGGGGATACGATTGTAGCCTTGTTGGCTTAATTGTTTGAACAGCTCAGTATTCATTATTATTTTCCGTTACCACAGAACCAGGGATTTAAAACAGAGAGTGCACCCGCAAGCGGGCAGATCAGCTTCACCAACGCCAATAACTGACTGTATTTCCTGTTTGTTGTCTGCTTACCGAGCACATACAAATTATCCTAATAACGCCGGCAGTTCGGCCATGCTGTCCATTACTGCATCTGGCTTTGAATCACGGATATCGACACCATGATTGTAGCCGTAAGTCATACAGGCTATTTGAAAACCAGCAGCCCGTGCGGCTTTCACATCACTGACTGAGTCACCAATCATCATCGCCTGTTCTGGTGCCACTGCAAAAAATTTTGCGGCATGTAACAAAGGCATCGGGTCCGGTTTCTTTTTTTCGAGTGTATCACCACTGATCACTATGGCGAAACTATCATAAATACCTAGCTGCTGTAACAAGGGCTCAGTAAAACAAGCCGCTTTATTGGTTACACAGCCCAGCTTGATGTCAGATTGTTGTAAATAGTCCAATCCTTCACTGACTCCGGGATATAACTCGCTGCGTTTACAGGTATTATCGGCATACGACTCCAGAAATAATGGATAAGCTTGCTGGAACAAAGCCTCGTTCGGTTCGCCATCAAGCTTATCAATCAGGGCCCGTTTGACCAGACGTTCCACACCATTGCCGACCCACTCTCTGACTCTTGCTTCACCACGGGCAGGCATACCCAGCTGGTTCATCATTTCATCAACGCAAAATGCGAGGTCCGGCACACTGTCCACCAGTGTACCGTCCACGTCTATCAGAACCATTTGAGGTCTTTTTACTGTCATGAATGGAACAGCTTAACTGGCAGCTTTTGCCAGTTCGTCGCGCATGGCACCGACAACGGTGTTATACAGATTGGCATCACTGGAATTCTTGGCACCGAAAATGGCAGAACCCGCTACGAAAGTATCCGCCCCTGCTTCCTTGATTTCACGAATGTTATCAACTTTCACACCACCATCAATTTCCAGGCGAATGTCACGTCCGCTCTCATCAATCATTTTACGCGCTTCTCGTAACTTATCGAGGGTCGCAGGGATGAAGCTTTGACCACCAAAGCCCGGATTGACCGACATTAATAACACCATGTCTACTTTATCCATCACATGCTTGAGGTAGTCCAACGGAGTAGCCGGATTAAATACCAGACCGGACTTACAACCTTCTCCCTGAATCAATTGCAGCGTGCGGTCAATGTGATCCGATGCTTCCGGGTGAAAAGTGATATAGCTGGCACCTGCTTTGGCAAAATCGGGAATGATACGGTCAACTGGTTTAACCATCAGATGCACATCAATCGGAGCTGTCACACCATGCTTACGCAAGGCTTCACATATCATCGGACCGATTGTCAGGTTAGGTACATAATGGTTATCCATGACATCGAAATGCACCACATCTGCACCGGCCGCCAGGACGTTGTCAACTTCCTCTCCCAATTTGGCAAAATCTGCTGAAAGGATTGAAGGGGCAATAAAATTCTCAGTTGTCATACTAACCTCACTATTCTTGTTAAACCTGATTAAAATGTTTTCTTGAAAACTGGATTGCGCACTTTACCTTATTGTTATCCATAATGCAGCCATTTAGGCGCTATCTGACAACTATCAGAATAAGCTCAATGAAAAACCACCTGATATTCAATTATTATTTATATTTCAATAATTTAAGGATATAGCTTGAGTCAACAACTCTGTACCGATAGTATCCAGGAAGCCACTTTAGAGACATGGCAAAGATGACGTACAATCCAAACAACAGACTCAAGACCTAATTTATCATGAAATCGATCATTTCTAAAAAATATTACCCGTTCGCATTGATTTTGGCGGCATTGCTGACTGCTATTTTTTCGACATCCATTGTTGCCGAACCCCCTATGTGGGCTGACTCCCTGGCTGATGAACTCGATCAGGTAGATGCGGCAGGTACTACCATCTATATGCTTACCCGCCAGCATGGCTCCGTTCGAGGTCTAGGATATGCCTTAATTGTGCATGGAGCCGGGCAACACCCGGATTGGCAAACCTTAATTCGACCCTTACGCCAGAAACTGCCTGATTATGGTTGGTCCACCGTTTCAGTCGAGATGCCTGACAGTACTAATGATAACGGCAATCCTGATTACCCTGCGTTGATTTCCACTTCGGCTGCCCATTTTGAAGCTGCCTTGAATCATTTAAAGTCGGTTGGTGCCGAACGCATTGTGGTCATTGGTTATGGGATGGGAGCACGTCTGGCAGTAAATTGGGTCAGTCAGGCTACACCCCCTGAAGTCAAAGCAATTATTATGATCAGCATGAAAGATGGGGAAGCACAGTCAGGGCTGGACAGCAATATGGATATGGTCAAACTGAATATTCCAATACTGGATATAATCGCAGATAACGATAACCCGTCTGTTGTTGAAGCCAGCAAAGAACGGTTGCGTTATCGACTACAATTACCACAATATAGGCAACTGTTAATTTATGCGGCTGATCAATATTATAGCCAACAGGAAGAAGAGTTAATCAAACGTATTCGGGGTTGGTTGAAACAAACCTTCGAGAAAAAAGACAACTAAGAGGATTCATTATGGCCAGCTCTATTGCACTAGCTTTACACTTACTTGCTGCTGTTATCTGGGTAGGCGGGATGTTTTTTGCCTATATGGCCTTACGCCCTGTGGCCGCATCTGTGTTGCAGGCACCGGAACGCTTACAATTATGGGCGGGGGTCTTTAGCAAATTTTTTCCGTGGGTATGGCTTGCGATAATCAGTCTGCTGTTGACCGGCTACTGGATGATCTTTGCTTTATATAATGGTATGGCAGGTGCGCCCTCTTTCGTTCATATGATGAATGGCCTGGGTATTATTATGATGTTGATTTTTTTGCATGTCTTTTTTGCCCCTTACCGCCGCCTGAAGCAGGCAGTCGCCGCTCAGGACTGGGCTATGGGCGCAGGCAAACTGGCACAAATTCGTTTACTGGTGGGCATTAATACCATCATTGGCCTTACCACCATTGCGATAGCCGGTGGTGGTCACTATTTTGGCTGATGACATCATCGTAACTGTTTAGCTTATTAGCCTGAAATTGTTTGTGTTTACATGGTTAGTCTTGGATTCCCGCCTTCGCGGGAATGACAGTATCTTTGGGTTTTGAGTGAGTGGATTCCCGCCCCGCCTTCGCGGGGGCAGGCCCTACGGCGCGGGAATGACGGTAATTTTAGGTATTATGTGAATTGATTAATGCCTGCACGAGAGTAACAGAAGGAAGAGTATAATTTGTTCAAGTGAAACAGATTACAGCGCTATGTGTGCAATCACTGAACCATCATAGCGTTACTTGAATTTTATTTCATCCCTCTGGATTGCTTGATATCTTCATAGGCCGCTTTGATTTCCTGCGTTTTTTCCTTGGCGATTTGCATCATTTCTTCTGGCAAACCCTTGGAAACCAGTTTGTCGGGATGATGTTGATTCATTAAGCGACGATAAGCTTTTTTAACTTCTGCATCTGTGGCAGTTTTATCAACACCAAGCACGGCATAGGCATCTTTGAGGGTTGTTCTTCCCTGCCCTTGAGCGCTATTCGCATAATGCTGCTGGCCCTCAACCATGTTCAACAAACGTTCAAAAAACTGCCTTGGATAGCGCAATTTATCACTGATCGTGTAGAGCAATTTGCGCTCACTTTGATGCAGCTGACCATCAGCCATGGCAGTTGAGATCATGATTTCCAGAAACATTTGTACCAGGCTGGTTCGACGCGCGCACTCTTTGCGAAATTGCTCGATCACGTCTTCAAATGGAAAATCAGGCAACTTACCCTGATTAAATAACAGCATCGCAGCTTTTTTCTGTTCCTGGCTCAGTTGCATCCGCTGCATGATGTGGCGAGCGATATCTATTTCCTGTTCGGAAACTCTGCCATCCACCTTCGCCATGTGCCCCATGATCGAAAAAGTTGCGGTAAAAAACGCGGCCTGAACTCTTTCAGTTGCACCTGAGCCGATGGCATCATCGCGCAATACCGTGCCTAATCCATGGTCGAATTGATGCCCCAATGCAGCCCCCAGCACTGCACCAATGGGGCCACCCAACATAAAACCGAAAGCCCCGCCGACTACTTTACCCCACCAACTCATAACTCATTTATCTCACTTTTTTCAGGATGATTAGCTCAGCCAGAACCACCACACAATCAGTGCGATGAGTACGATACCGAGCCCATTAATCAATAAGGTTATCATCACTCAATTCCAGTTATAAAACATTATTCAATCGCCGCACTGCATTACTGTGGTTTATAAAAACGCAAACGGTTTGCATTCATCACCACTGTAACAGAAGACATCGCCATCGCCGCACCTGCTATCACCGGGTTTAACAATGGTCCACCGAATGCATACAAAATACCAGCTGCTATCGGAATACCAATCACATTATATATAAATGCACCGACCAGATTCTGTTTGATATTCGTGAGCGTAGCCGTTGATATAGCCATTGCATCAGCAACACCATGCAGTGAACCACGCATCAAAGTAATATCAGCACTCTCAATAGCCACATCCGTTCCGGTTCCGATAGCATAACCAACGTCCGCTTGCGCCAGAGCAGGTGCATCGTTAATGCCATCACCTACCATCGCAACGACATGGCCGCGCTGTTGCAGCTCAGCAATTTTTTGATGTTTCTGTTCAGGTAAAACTTCAGCCATCACTTCATCGACACCGGTTTCGGAGGCGACTGATTGAGCAGTAGAGTCCTGGTCACCGGTCAGCATAATAACCGTTAAACCCAGATCTCGTAGTCGACTGATCGCCGCCTTTGAGTCCTGCTTAATCGGGTCAGCGACGGTGATAGAACCCAGTACGGATAAGTTATCCATTAAATACATTTGGGTGCCGGCACTGGTTAGTGGGGCTTGTTTTACATCATCTTGCAAGCTCATCGAATCGACCAGACGTTGATTGCCAAACGCATAATCAATACCGTTTACGTTGCCTTTGATGCCATGGCCAGGAATAGCCTGGAAATTTTTTGTTGTTACAATGGATAACTGTTGTTCTTCGGCATAGTTGACAATAGCATCAGCCAATGGATGTTCTGATGAGGTTTCAAGACTGGCTGCAATAGCCATTATTTCATCAGTACTGTGTGATGATGTGGATTTTACCTCTGCCACGACGGGCTTACCTTCGGTGATGGTGCCGGTTTTATCCAACACGACCGTATCCAGTTTACCGGTTTGCTGCAAGGCATCGCCGTTGCGAATCAAAATACCGTACTCGGCCGCTTTACCCACACCCACCATAATCGAAATAGGCGTTGCCAGCCCGAGTGCACAGGGACATGCGATGATGAGTACGGTCATAGTGGTTTGAAACAGATATTCTGGCCCCGGGCCAAAGTTGAACCAGGCCAGAAAAGTTATTACTGCGATAATCATCACTGAGGGTACAAATATCGAAGAGACTTTGTCGGCCAGACGCCCGATGGCAGGTTTGGTATTCTGCGCTTGTCTGACCATCTCGATAATGCGTGCCAGCGCTGTATCTCTACCGATTTTTTTTGCTTGATAAAGCAAGGTGCCGGTTTTATTGAGCGTACCGGCTGACACCTGATCACCCTTATGTTTTTCCAGGGGCATGGGTTCACCACTAAGCATCGATTCATCGACACTGGAATGTCCATCAATGACCAGACCGTCGACTGCAATTTTTTCACCAGGTCTAACACGCAGGGTTTCATCCAAACCAATATCTGCAATCGCAATGTCCTGTTCGACACCATCACGAATAACGCGGGTGGTTTTAGGCTGCAAGCCAATTAATTTCTTGATCGCGGCGGATGTTTTTCCACGCGCGCGAATCTCCAGTGCAGCGCCAAAATTGATTAACGCGATAATGATGCAGGCCGCTTCAAAATAAGCATGTTTTGACAGTGTAGGGACGACATCAGGCAATAGCACCACAAACATCGAATACAACCAGGCCGAGCCGGTTCCCATTGCCACCAGTGTGTCCATATTGGCATTGTGTCGGAGAAAAGCATGCCAGGCGCCACTGAAAAAACGTCCCCCGGAATAGATCAATACACCCAGAGTAGCCAGACCAACTACAAACCAGAATAGCCGCAGTGCGGTGCTATCCATACCAGGCATGTAACCCGCCCATCCGGATAGCATTAATGGAAAGCCAACCAGC
>Ga0316205_10000642_pt1 | contig 58488 bp, 55 predicted proteins | sample 3monthpyrite_MG_FD_204941 | JGI IMG/M metagenome (GOLD analysis project Ga0316205, IMG submission 204941) | Microbial mat bacterial communities from mineral coupon in-situ incubated in ocean water Damariscotta River, Maine, United States -... | ecosystem: Environmental > Aquatic > Marine >...
TTTTCATGAGTATTTCCTTTTTTAAATTAAATTTATGGTAAATCAAATAACAAAGCTTGAGTCTTTTCTAGACCATTAAAACTAACGTCAGCGGTTTGAGTGATGGTGGCCGCATCACCTGCAAATAAATGCTGCCCATCAATCTCAAGCTCACCTTCAATCACGTGCACATAGATGCTTCGTTCAGTCCCAAGAGAGTATGAGAGTGAATGACCTGCCTGTAGTCGAAGTTGATATAAATAAGCATCCTGATGAATTAAAAAAGACCCATCTCGTGCATCAGGTGATGCAATGAGTTGCACACCATCTTTAGGCGTAAATTTCTTTTGCTGGTAACCAGGTTGAATGCCAAGCTGATTTGGCTCAATCCAAATTTGAAATAACTTCAAATCGTCTGAGGTGGAGGGATTGTATTCGCTATGGGTGATGCCTGATCCTGCGCTGATAAACTGAAATTCACCGGCAGGTATCACTTCAGTGTTGCCCATGCTGTCTTTGTGTGCAATGGCGCCAGAAGTGACATAGGTAATGATTTCCATATCTTGGTGTGAGTGGCTAGGGAAGCCTTGGCCCGGTGCAATCTGGTCGTCATTAATAACCCGTAGTGCCGATACACCCATGTGCTCGGCATCGTAGTAGCTACCAAACGAGAAGCTGTGCTTGGCATGTAACCAACCATGATTGACGTGACCTCGTTCATCGCTGTGTCTAAGTATCATCATTATCTTCATCTCCTAGCAGTGTGGTTTCGACAATGAACACAGCTTATCCGTCATGGCTGTATGGATAAATAGACTATAAATCACATAATTGTTTCTTTATAATTGACAATATGGATAGATTTCACGCTATGTCAGTGTTTGTCGAGGTCGTTGAACGCGGTGGCTTTACTGCGGCGGAAGATAAAGTCGGGTTGTCGCGTGCCCAAATAAGTAAGTTGGTCATGCAGCTTGAAGAGCACCTTGGCACGCGTTTATTGAACCGCACTACCCGCAAGATTAGTTTAACTGAGATGGGGCGTGTTTATTTTGAGCGCTGCAAAGCCTTATTAGTAGAGGTCGATGAAATTGATAACATGGCGAGTGAGCAGACCAGCACGCCACGCGGAACGTTAACGATTGGCGCACCGAGCTCATTTGGCACCATGCATTTTAAAAATGTGATCACTGAATACATGAAACAGTATCCACAGGTACAAATTTCATTACAGCTCACTGATCGATTTGTAGATGTAGTCGATGAAGGCTTCGATGTTGTCATACGGATCGCTGAACTTGCAGATACCAGCTTGATTGCGAAAAAACTTTCAAGCTGTAAGCTGGTGTATTGCGCATCACCAGCGTATTTAAAAAAGCACGGTGAGCCTCAGGTACCTCAAGATTTAGCATTACACCATTGTTTGTTGTATTCAAATGCAGATAAACCGGGTATGTGGACGTTCCATGGCAGGCAAGGCGTCGAGACGGTTCGCGTCAGTGGCCCACTCACCGCAGATAACGGCGATATATTAAGAGCGGCGGCGGTTGCAGATTTGGGCGTGGCGTTTATGCCAACTTTTATTGTTGGTGAAGCAATTCGGTCGGGGCAGTTACAGCAAATACTCACGGATTACTGCCCACCTGAATTAACCATTAATGCAGTATTCCCATCGCGTCGTTATCTATCCGCTAAAGTACGCACCTTTATTGATTTTGCCGCAGATTATTTTGCAACTAAACCCGGTTGGGATTAAGTTTGATCTTGTTTGACAGGTTCTGGTTCTAAACTTAAATTAAAGCCTGATACGAAATCATCGACTTCCTCTTCTACTTCAGGTGTTTCTTCGATGAGCCTTCTGCAAGACTGATTTTAAGGCGTATATTATTGGTAGAATCCGCATTACCAATCGCTTCTGCTTAAGTAATGTGGTCTTGCTTGAACAACTCAAGCAAAGCGTAATCATCAGTCAGGCGGGTGGTCAGATGATTGATACCAAGATGAAAAAATTGAGCACAACACTAAGGGTGAGTTACTAAACCCACATTTCTTTGTTAGTGGTGACACGTCTAGAGATTGGGCTGAATATTTAGATTGAATTCTTAAACGCCAAATTATTATAAGTTTTGAAGAATAGCTTATAAAAACCACATGAAATTAGGAAATTTGTTTTTCTTTAGTGTACTATTTGTGTTTAATTGTTGATAACTATAAGGATATAGAATGAATTTTACTTCGATAATCAGATTAATAGGTGTTTCTCTAGCGCTATTCTCATTTAGTGCACAAGCTAGTTTAATTACAAATGGTGATTTTGAAACAGGAGATCTTTCGGGGTGGGAAACCTTTACTACCAGCAATGGTGTAGCAAATAGCTCGGTATCTATTTTCGACACGAATGGAGATGGTATTGGGACAAATAGCGCAGAATTTAGTGTTGGACAGGCTGCTTTCGTTAGTGGTGTTTTAGAAGGCGGAGGTATTACTCAGACCTTTAGTAGTGGCGCTAGTGGGGTGTTTAGCATAGGGCTCGATATTGCGACTAGAAATAATGCTGCTGTAGGAACCAATCTTGCCGGTGGTCTTATTAGTCTTTTAGTCGATGATATTGTGTTAGATTTTTTTGATTTTGGTAGTATTAGCGCGGGCAGTATTGAGCGCTCCTCTCTTTTTTCAAGCCTTAGCTTAGACAGCGGGCTGCATACATTGAGTATCCTCATTGAAAGACCGTTTTTACCTAGTGGGGTAGTACAGTCTCTCGATAATATTGAGGTTACCCAAATTAGCGCAGTTCCTGTTCCTGCGGCAGCGTGGTTATTTGGTTCTGCTTTAATTGGCTTTGTTGGCTTCTCAAGAAGAAAAATTAAAGCCTAATTTGTATTTACTTTTGTTCGCTAAAAACGTTCAAGCAGTAAGCTGGTGTACTGTGCATCATCTGTGTATTTAAAAAAGCACGGTGAGCCTCAGGTACCTCAATTCATAGCAGCACACCATCGTTTGTTGTATTCGAATGCAGATAAACCGGGAATGTGGACGTTCCATGGTCCGCAAGGCATTGGGACGGTTCGCGTCAGTGGCTCACTCACCGCAGATAGCGGTGATATTTTAAGAGCTGCTTCGGCTGCAGACTTGGGCGTGTCGTTTATGCCAACCTTTATTGATTTTGCCGCAGATTATTTTGCAACTAAACCCGGTTGGGATTAAGTTTGATCTTGTTTGACAGGTTCTGGTTCTAAACTTAAATTAAAGCCTGATACGAAATCATCGACTTCCTCTTCTACTTCAGGTGCTTCTTCGATGAGGCTTAGGCCAGAAGATTCATCTGCAGGCGACGAGCCTTCGGCAAGACTGATTTTAAGGCGTATATTATTGGCAGAATCAGCATTACGAATGGCTTCTTGTTCCGAAATACGACCTTGTTTGAACAACTCAAGTAAAGCGTAATCAAAGGTCTGCATACCGAGGTTAACGGATTTTTCCATGATCTCTTTTAACTCACTCACACCTCCACGTTTGATAACATCACGCACGATCGGTGTGCCAAGCAGTACTTCCACCGCGGCGCAGCGTTTATTATCGACAGTCGGAATCAGGCGCTGAGAAATAAAGCCCTGCAAGTTGAGCGATAAATCGTTGAGTAATTGTTTGTGTCGTTCTTCGGGGAAAAAGTTAATAATTCGATCAATCGCTTGATTGGCATTGTTGGCGTGCAGGGTAGAAATAGCCAAGTGACCCGTTTCAGCAAAGGCCAGTGCGTGCTCCATGGTTTCGGCATCACGAATCTCGCCAATCAGAATCACATCGGGTGCCTGACGCAGCGTATTTTTTAAAGCATCTGCGTAGCTGTCGGTGTCTACGCCGACTTCACGCTGATTAATGATCGACATTTTATGTGAGTGAACGTATTCAATCGGATCTTCAATGGTAATGATGTGCCCAGCACTGTTGGTATTACGGTAATCAATCAATGAGGCAAGTGACGTTGATTTGCCTGAGCCAGTACCACCGACAAAGAGAATAAGCCCATTCTTTTCCATCACCAGCTTTTGTAAAACAACCGGTAATTTGAGTGATTCAAAACTGGGAATATCAGCAACAATATTCCGGATCACCATCGACAGCGTGTTGCGTTGTTTGAATATATTGATGCGAAACCGACCCACACCAGCCTCGGAAATAGCCAGATTCATTTCAGGCTTGTGCTCAAAGTCAGCAATTTGTTCGTCTGTCATGACGGAATAGGCAATGTCTTTAACGTCTTTATCCGACAATGTGTTGGTATCAATGGGTTTTAATGTACCTTGGAATTTTGCAGAAGGTTTAGCGCCCACGGCAAGGTAGAGATCTGAACCATCTTTCATTGCAAGTAGCTTGAGGTAATCCTTGAATCCCATGTCCTAGCTCCAATCATTTACGTAACTCCTTTTATGGCGGCCACAGACGTAGGTTCTTTAGGATTATTTTCTGCTTGTGTTGTATAGGGGGTCACACATAAGCTGTAGCCATGAAAGAGCTTATTAATAACCATGATCTAAGCATGCCAGAAGCATTTAGGGATGAGGCGCAAGAACATTGGCAAGCCTACTTAGAGTCATTAGCAACATTTGAACTGGCTGTCCCGTCTGATCCGGCCTTGTGTGCGCTGTTACAAAAATTATTTGTATGCAGCGAATTTGCGTGCCGGTTGTGTCTGAATGAACCGCAATACCTAGATGAGCTGCAACACAATGGTGATTTATTTCGTAATTACCAATATGGCGAGCAGTTACATGCCTTAACTGACATTGTTGTGAATGTTAACGATGAAGCAGCATTAATGCATGCGTTACGCTCTTTTCGCCAACGCGAAATGTTGCGCATTGCTTTTCGTGATCTATCGGGCTGGAATAATCTTGATACCACAACATCCGAGTTAACCTGGTTAGCCGAGGCTTGTGTTGAATGCGCCTTGGCAGTGGTTTCACGCTGGCATAAAAAAGAACTAGGTATTCCCGTTAATTCTCAGGGCGAGGAACAACAGCTGGTTGTTATCGGCATGGGAAAAATGGGCGCACATGAATTAAATTATTCATCCGATATCGATCTTATTTTTGTTTACACGCAAGAGGGCGAAACAAAAGGTAAACGGCTTAAGTTAGAAAACAGTGAGTATTTCGTTCGCCTGAGCCGGCAACTAATACATGTGCTAAACACCCCGACTGAAGATGGTTTTGTGTTTCGTGTCGACATGCGACTACGCCCATTTGGTGACAGTGGTCCGTTGGCGATTAGTGCCGATGCCTTTGAAGAATATTATCAAACCCATGGTCGAGAGTGGGAACGTTACGCTATGATCAAAGCGCGCATTGTTGCGGGTGATCGTGGTTGTGGCGAGGATATTTTGGCATGCCTAAACCCCTTTGTTTATAGACGTTACATTGACTTTGGTGTTTTTGAATCTTTGCGTGAGATGAAACAACTAATCGAACGACAAGTTGCCGCCAAGGGAATGGAAAAGAACATTAAACTTGGCGCAGGCGGTATTCGAGAAATTGAATTTATCGGTCAGGCCTTCCAGTTGATTCATGGTGGTCGTCGAGATGTGCTGCGTCAGCGACCTATCTTAGTTATCCTCGATGCGCTGGTGGATTTAGAATTATTGCCTGAATACATTGTTGATGAATTGCGTGAAGCCTACATCTATTTGAGGAACTGTGAACATCGATTACAAATGTGGCGAGATGAACAGACGCATGACTTACCAACTGACGAACGGCAACAGCAACGGCTTGCCTATTCGATGGGGATGTCGGATTGGGGTAGTTTTCAAACCCAGTTAAAAGAAATTCGTAACCGAGTAGATGAATCTTTCAAACAGGTCTTTGCCGCACCTCAATCTGAAACTGTTGATGAAGCGGGGCAACACAAAGAACTAGTCACTGTTTGGCAAGCTGATATCACTGATGAGTCAGCGTTGAGCCTATTACAGCAAGCTGGGTATCAAGATGCGACTGAAATGTTGCGACGCTTAGGCGGTTTACGCGAAAGTTATGCATGCCGTGCCTTAAGTGCAAGAGGTCGAGCACGCATGGATGCGCTGATACCTTTATTACTGGGTGCAGCAGCGGCGATGCCAGAAGCAGATATCGCCTTAACCCGCGTTTTAAATTTACTCGAACAAATTGCGCAGCGCACAGCCTATTTGTCGCTGTTGGTAGAAAATCCAATGGCGTTGTCGCAGTTGGTCAGGCTTTGTGCCGCGAGTCCCTGGATCAGTGAACACCTTACCCATCACCCCATTTTGCTTGATGAGCTAATCGATACACGCAGTTTGTACACCTTGCCAGATCGAGCGCAGCGCCAGGCCGAACTGAATAGTCGGATGCAAGGGGTTGCTGATGGCGATCTTGAACAGCAGATGGACGTATTACGCCAATTCCAACAAGCCAGCATGCTTGGGGTGGCCGCGGCGGATGTCAATGCTGACATGCCACTGATGCAGGTCAGTGATCACCTCACCGAGATTGCAGAAATCGTGCTTGCTCGGGCGCTGGAAATTGTTTGGCAGCATATGGTGAAAAAACATGGTCGGCCAACATCGATCTATGCGGACAAGCCCTGCGATCCCGGTTTTGCGATTCTAGGCTACGGTAAATTAGGAGGGATTGAGCTGGGCTACGGCTCTGATTTAGATCTGGTTTTTTTGCATGCAGCGGCCGAGGGCAGCGTTACAGATGGCAAGCAACCCATTGATTCAAATGTGTTTTATGCGCGTATGGCGCAACGTATTACACATATCCTGAACACCCCAACGACCGCTGGCATTCTCTATGAAGTAGACCTACGGCTACGGCCCAGCGGTGCCTCTGGTTTGCTGGTGTCATCGATTGAAGCCTTTGATCGTTACCAGCATGAAGATGCTTGGACCTGGGAACATCAGGCCTTGGTGCGGGCGCGTGTTGTTGCTGGAGATACGCAATTAGCCGCCCAGTTTGCCGAAGTACGGAAAACAGTCTTGGCGCAATCGAGAAAGCAGTCTGAATTGCAACAACAGGTGCGTGAGATGCACGCCAAAATGACCGAGCACCTTGGCAGCCAAAAAACCGATGAATTTGATGTAAAGCATGACTCTGGCGGTATCGTCGAAATCGAGTTTATGGTTCAATACGCAGTCCTGCGATGGTCAAAAGATTACCCGCAATTGCTAGAATGGACAGATAATGTCCGCTTGCTGCAAGAACTGGTCGGCGTTGGCTTGCTTGAAGCACAAGACGGTCAGCAATTAGCGGATGCCTATCGTGCTTATCGAGCCGAAGTGCATAAATGCAAATTGCAGGAGAGGCCAGCCCGAGTATCGGCTGAGCAGTTCGTTAATGAACGGGCCTCAGTGCAACGACTCTGGCAAGCATGGCTGATAGATTAAGTCGCATAAGTGCGTTTAAGTTTAATTTTATGAATTTTAAATTAGGAAGATCGAAGTGACTACACCAACAACAATGGCTGATCGTGATGGGTTTATCTGGCTGGATGGCGAGATGGTACCTTGGCGCGAAGCAAAGGTTCATGTTCTAACACACACATTTCATTATGGTATGGGTGTGTTTGAAGGTGTGCGCGCATATAAAGCCGAACAAGGCACCGCTATTTTTCGTTTGAAGGAACATACCGATCGTTTGTTTCGTTCAGCGAAAATTCTCAACATGCCAATGCCGTATGATAAAGATGAAATCAACCAAGCGACACTTGCCGCGGTACGTGAAAATAATTTGGAGTCTGGCTACATTCGTCCGATGGTTTTTTATGGATCGGAAGGCATGGGCTTGCGTGCAGATAATTTAAAAACACACGTTATGATTGCCGCATGGGAATGGGGCTCGTATCTGGGTGAAGACAATATGAAGAACGGCATTAAAGTTCGAACATCGTCTTATACCCGTCACCACGTCAACATAGCCATGTGTAAAGCCAAAGCAAACGGTAACTACATGAACTCCATGATGGCATTACAAGAAGCCATGGCATGTGGTTGCGATGAAGCGCTATTACTTGATGTGAGTGGTTTTGTTGCAGAAGGCAGTGGCGAGAATTTCTTCCTCGTCCGCGATGGCATTATCTATACGCCAGAACTAACCTCAGCGCTTGAAGGCATCACGCGTGAAACCGTTATGCAGATCGCAGTCGAGTGTGGTTACGAAGTCCGCGAGAAACGCATCACACGCGACGAAGTGTATGTTGCCGATGAAGCCTTTTTTACAGGTACCGCAGCAGAAGTGACACCGATCCGTGAACTGGATGGGCGTTCTATTGGTAATGGTGGCCGCGGCCCAATAACAGAAAAACTACAAGCGCTTTACTTTGATTATGTTCATGGCCGATTAGACCAACACCAAGATTGGTTAAGCGTTGTATAATTTATTATAAATATAAAAACTTAAAACCTGCTTAGTCAGTCTAAGCAGGTATTTTTGGAGGAGATAACATGGCGACAGCTAACAAGGTGCAATCTCATTACTTGGTGAGTAGTGAAGAACTGCCGTTGCATTGCCCAATGCCGGGTCAAGAACTATGGAATTCACATCCACGCGTTTATCTGGCGATTGAAGAGACCGGTGAAGCTAAGTGCCCTTACTGTGGTGCAGAGTATAAATTGAAAGATCGCAAGGCTTGATCAGTCAGGTCTTGCTCATAGCTGCGAGTTAAATGTAGCGAAGCATTTATGTCGGTACTTTTTACACAAAAATATCAATCCATCTTAGTTGTTGGTCCTTCATGGGTCGGCGATATGGTGATGGCGCAAAGTCTATTCATGACCTTGCAGGAACAAAACCCTGATTGCTTAATCGACGTACTCGCACCTGCGTGGAGTCGACCACTGCTGGAAAGAATGCCACAGGTGAACGCAGCCATCGAGATGACATTAGGCCACGGTGAGTTCGGTTTTCTTAAACGTCGAGCACTGGGTAAGGCTTTACGCGAAAAGCATTACACACAAGCAATCGTACTACCGAATTCATGGAAATCGGCCTTAGTGCCTTATTTCGCCAACATTCCACTCCGTACAGGTAATCTTGGTGAAGCGCGCTACGGCTTACTTAATGATGCAAGAAAATTAGATAAACAAGCCTTACCCATGACAGTGCAACGCTTCTGTGCACTTGCCTATCCAGCTAATCATCTTGAATTACCGTCAGCTACCCCCATCCCTAAATTAAAGGTGGCGGACAAAGGCGTTGCCGATGCCTGTGCCAACCATTCCTTATATAGTGATGAAAAGGTACTGGTACTTTGCCCTGGTGCAGAATTTGGTGCAGCTAAACGTTGGCCATCTGTGTATTACGCGCAGGTTGCTAATTACTGGTTAGAACAAGGTGGGCAAGTGTGGTTGTTTGGTTCGCAAAAAGATCAAACCGTAACGGCTGAATTAAATGCACACACAAAAGATCGTTGTGTAGATTTAGCCGGTCGAACAAGTTTAGCAGAAGCCATCGATTTAATGTCGATAGCCGACTTTGTCGTCAGTAATGATTCTGGTTTGATGCATGTGGCGGCAAGTCTATCGCGCCCACTAATTGCCTTGTATGGATCTTCTGATCCAGGTTTTACCCCACCATTAAATAAACAAGCGCATATTCTAAGTTTAGAACTTGATTGCAGTCCCTGCTTTAAGCGTGAGTGTCCATTGGGTCACCTGGATTGTTTAAATAAATTAGAACCAAGTAAAGTAATCGCGATATTGGAAGCATCATGAAGCCGCTTAATCAGATTAAACGTATTGCTATTCTACGTTTATCAGCATTGGGTGACGTATGCATGATCGTGCCAGTGATACGCACGCTGCAAAAAGCATTACCACACGCACAAATCACTTGGTTTATCTCACGCCCCGCTTTTGATTTAGTTAATGGTTTAAAAGGCGTTGAGTTTATCGTCATTGATAAACCGAAAAATCCGTTTGATTATTTGGCCTTACGTAAGCAATTTAAAAATGCTCACTTTGATGTGTTGTTAGCGATGCAAGCAGCACTGCGAACTAATTTAATTTATCCTTTCATTGACGCGCCCATAAAAATTGGTTTCGACGATGCGCGCGCACGTGATGGACAGCGTTGGTTTACTAATGTGCAAATTCCTTTTGCCAAGCAACATTTAATGGACAGTTTCTTATCGTTTGCCGAAGCACTGGGTATTAAAGAAAAAGTTTATGAATGGAATTTGCCACTGACAAAACAAGATCATGATTGGGCAGTGCAAAATATTCCTGATGGTGATGGGCCACTACTTGTTATAAATCCGGCAGCAAGTAAAGCCGAGCGAAATTGGCCAGCGGTTCGTTACGCTGAGATTATTAAACTTATGCAACAACGTGGCGTACGCATATTACTCACGGGCGGGCCACATCCCGTCGAGAAGGCACTGATTGCAGACATCAAACAACAGCTTGATTTTTCGGTTGCAGATTGTTCAGGGCAAACATCACCAAAACAACTAGCCGCGGTGCTAGCAGCTGCCGACTGCGTCTTGGCACCTGATACGGGTCCTGTGCACATGGCGGTTGCAGTCGGTACACCAGTTGTTGGTTTATATGCGGTTGCACCAGCGTGGTTAAGCGGCCCTTATTTACAGCGTGAAATAGCGATTGATAAATACGATGAAGCCGTTACGATTATATTGAAAAAAGATCCGTCGACTGTGCCATGGGGAACACGAGTACATTCAATGGAGGCCATGGCCTTGATCAGTGTTGCGGAAGTAGAAGAAAGATTACTGCAGGTGCTCTTGTGAGTGAGCCGCATTATAAATTGGCGTTCGCGGTCTCGTTGTTTTTTGAGTACGGTGGAATGCAGCGCAGTTTATTTCGTATCGCACAAGAATGTGTCAGTCGCGGCCATGACGTGCACATTTTTACTGGCGGCTGGATAGGTGAACGCCCAGACAATATCACTGTGCATGAACTGGATACGGGTGCGATAACCAATGTACGCAGTAACGACATCCTAGCGAAAAAACTTGCTGAGGCAGTAAAGCAGGATGGCCACTATGATTGCGTTGTTGGTTTTACAAAGTTGCCGGGCTTAGATGTTTATTATGCTGGCGATCCTTGTTACGCAGAGCGTGCAGCAACGACACGCCCATGGTGGTATCGCTTTACACCTCGCTATTTAGGTTTTCGAAGACAAGAAGCCGCGGTGTTTGCTAAAGGTCTCAAGACTGAGATGATGCTCATTGCGCACGGTGAGAAAGCCGAATTTATAAAACATTACAAAACCGAATCAGAACGTTTTCATTTATTACCACCAGGCATTAATCGGCAGCGTTTTACGCAAATTCCTTCAAGTGAAGATACGGTGAGTTTGCGTAGTGAATTTGGCGTAACAGAAGCTGAAAAAATGTTGCTACTGGTCGGGGCACGATTCCAAACCAAAGGCCTAGATCGCGCTTTGCAAGCAGTGGCTAGTTTACCAGCAGAACAGCGAGCGCAAACCAAGTTAGTTGTGGTGGGTGGCGACAAACAAGCACCTTATCTAAAACAAGCACAGCAGCTACGTATTGATGACCGTGTTGTTTTTACAGGGGCGCGTGAGGATCTAGTGCGTTTTTACCATGCAGCGGATCTATTGGTGCACCCACCGTACACAGAAAATACCGGCACGATATTAATCGAGGCGATGTTGTGCGACTTACCCATTTTAGCGACAGGTGTATGTGGTTTTGCTTTTCATGTAACGGACAGTCAGTCAGGCAGAATTTGTCCAGAGCCGTTTTCGCAAGCTCAATTTAATACCATGTTAAGTGAAATGCTCAACTCAAATGAGTTAGACGCATTTACAGGCAAGGGGCCCACGTATTGTGACAAAACAGATTTATACAGCCTGATTGATCGTGCTGCGGATATTATTATTGCGCGCGCAGAAAAAAACAGGATGATGGCATCATGATCGGGGTACGTGAAGATTCAAAAGAATTGTTTCCCGAGAAGACTGTGGATGAGTTTTTTGAGATCGATGGTGAGACGGTTAAGCACGTCGTGGCGTCGCGACGCATTTTCCGTTTTGAGCGAGGTGGACGGCATTTCTACATGAAGGTCCATTATGGTGTTGGTTGGGGTGAGATTTTCAAAAACTTATTACAACTGAAAAAACCCATCATCGGTGCGGAAAACGAATGGCGAGCAATCCGAGCCTTTAACAAGCCAGATGTGGGTATCGCCACCACACCACTGGTCGCCTGGGGTAAACAAGGCTGGAACCCCGCAAAGCAGCGTTCGTTTATAGTCACCGATGCTTTAGACAATACGGTAGACCTTGAGCACTGGCTGCCCGAGCTTGAAAAATGGCCAAATCGAGCAGAGCGCCTACGCCTGAAACGCGCTATTATTCATCGTCTGGGCGATATTGCGCGGCGCCTGCACAGCAGTGGTATGAATCATCGAGATTTCTACCTTTGTCATTTTCGTTTGGATGTGACCAAAGCGGCACCACTACCAGATGTAGAAAATTTTCAGCTCTACCTAATGGACTTACATAGGGTTGAACAGCGTCTGTCATTGCCTGAACGTTGGGCAGTGAAAGACATTGCAGGACTTTTATATTCAGCGCTGTTTGATAGCAAGGGCATCATTCTTAACCGAAGTGATATTATTCGTTTTATTGATGCTTACTCAGATGAGGGTTGGCGTAAGGCGCTGGTGAATCATCGTGATTTTCTGTGCAAGGTAGTGGAGCGTGTTATGCGCACCTACAAAAAAGATATAGGGAAGGCTGCACCATTACCAAGTTGCTTGATGCAATGGTATGAAAAAAACAGTAAGCGTAAATGAGGCGAAGTAATGATAGATACAGATAAAAGCGTGCCTGAACTAGAGTTCTCCGAGAAATATACCAAAGAACACGCACGTGAACGAGTTGACGCAGGTTTTAATATTTTTGATTGCTTTGATTTTATCAAGCAATACGCGATGTGGATGACTTATATACTTCGAAAGAAAAGCTTTGTATGCAAGATTATTTAGCAGATAACTGGACAGCACTGCTGGAACACAATGGTCTGAAAAGTTTTGATGATTGGTGGCAGCGTGAAGCCGAGTGGTTTGAAGAACCTAATTATCGCCGCGGTGGCTGGAGTGGTGTTTGTCGTTTAGAACTTAAAGATGCATCAGGTAGTAAACACGTTGTGTTTATGAAAAGACAAGAAAACCATGTGGCGAGAACCATACGGCACCCAATAAAAGGCATGCCGACATTTGTTCGTGAGATGCACAATATCTTGCAGTTAAAGCAGGCCGAAGTTGCGGCACTCATCCCTGTTTATTTTGCAGCAAGAACAATCGGTGGCGCCCAGCGTGCCGTCCTTGTCACAGAGTCACTAGATGGTTTTACACCGCTTGATGAAGTTGCACAAGAATCGCTTGGACACCCAGCGCGCCGTCAGCTCATCAAAGCAGTTGCGGTTTTAATTCGGCGCTTACACGCGCAACGCCTACAGCATAATTGCCTATACCCAAAGCATATTTTTGTTAAAGTGATCGAAAATGGTTATGAAGCACGCTTGATCGATTTAGAGAAAACCAAGAAAAGATTCCTTGAACGGACAGCAATGGTGCGTGATCTTGATTCGCTTAATCGACATGCGCTTGGTTGGTCTCCGGCAGATCGATTATTCTTCTTGCATCATTATCTTGGCATTCAAACGTTGACGCCCGCACTACGTAGTTTCTGGAATAAATTACTCGGACGCAGAATAGCGCGTGATAAAAAACGTGAGACTAAAGCAAGCTGATAAGGAAGCACAGTGAATAGTCTTAACGCTAACATATGGTCTGAATCCTACGATTTATCTGTCCCGCTACAGATACCGTTAGCAAATGGGCAATCATTGATTTGTGAGGAAGTTGTACGGGCCATGCCTGGACGACGTTATGTTTGTCGAGGTTCTTATGATGGTAAGTCTATTTTCGTTAAGCTCTTTTCATTTTCGCGCAAAGCGCAACGCGAATACCAGCGGGAACGACAGGGGATTTTTGACTTACAAGAAGCAGGCATTCCGTGTCCAGAAATTATTTATATAGAAACAAGTACAACACTAGCGACACAAATTATTGTTTATACCGAATTATTGGAGGCGGAAAGCGCGAAACAACGTTGGGGAAACGGTAACGAGGCGGCACGACAAACGCTGTTAATGCAACTAGTTGAATTATTATCTCGACATCATACAGCAGGGCTTCGGCAAACAGATTGTCATTTACTTAATTTTATTTTCAGTGATGGCATTCTGTACACATTGGATGCGGCGGACATTACGAAGTCATCATCTTCTTTATCTAGGAAAGATTCAATGGATAGCCTTGCAGATATGCTAGGGCTTTTTGAAATGAAATATGATTCCATATTACCGTCTTTGTATAAACATTATTGGCTGTGTCGAGATAGTAAAACAGATGACAATGAATTAGAAAGACTGGCTGAGAAAGTAATTGGTTTACGCCAGTACAAACTACGGAAATATCTTGAGAAAATATATCGTAGTTGCTCTGAATTTATAGCAGAGAAAAACTACAAGAAATTTTCTGTTTATCGCCGCAACGCAAAGAATCCTGAATTAGAAAGACTCGTGAAGGATCCGGATTCTGGTCAGCGAACCATGCTAAAAGATGGCAATACCTGCACCGTCAGTTTAATTGATACATCACAACAAAAATTAGTTTGTAAACGCTACAACATTAAAAGTGCTTGGCATGGAATACTTCGAGCCTTTCGGGTTAGCCGTGCATCACGATCATGGCGTAATGCCTATCGTTTAGAAAAGTATTGCATTGCAACGCCAAAACCACTTGCGTTAGTCGAACAGCGATTTGGTCCGATCCGTCGCAAGGCTTGGTTATTTATGCCGTATATCGATGGCATCAGTGCACATGATTTTTTTCATGATGATAGTCGTGCCGATCAATGGCAGAACGCCGCCAGTCAGTTTGTAGAGTTATTCTGCAAGATGGTACAGGCTAGGCTGAGTCATGGAGATATGAAAGCAACAAACTTCATTTTTAGTGATGGCGCGCTATTCGTCATTGATCTGGATTCGATGCGACAGCACAACAACGACGCTAGTTTTGCGGGTGCTTTTAGCATCGACATGCAACGCTTTATGCGAAATTGGTCTGATTTACCCGATCTAGCGACCTTATTTAGAGAACAATTGTCTACCACAGTAGTGGCAGAATACCTGCCGACGGCGATAAAGGGCTAAAGTTGATGTGGGTTTTGCTGTATTATTCTCCTGTTGTAACAGGCAATAGGGTTGTAAGAGTAACACTATGATTATCCTAGGAATTTCTGGTGCTGTGTTTCATGACGCATCCGCAGCACTCTTTATAGATGGTGAATTAGTCGCCGCGGCTGAAGAAGAGCGCTTTATTCGCGACAAGCATGCCAAAGGCCGTTTTCCGGTCGAAGCCACTCGATTTTGTCTCGAGCAAGCGGGTATTAGTCCCGAAGAAGTGGATATCGTTGCGATGCCTTACGCACCGATTAGCCTATTTAGTCCAGCGCGCTGGCACTATGCCTTCCGTCACTGGTATGCCCCTGATCGTGGTCTAACCGCTTTATTTAATGGTAACCGTCGTTTCCGCCGTAATGTCCGTATGGCCAAAGACATGATGCGCGCGGTCAATATCGATCCAGCTCACGTGCGTTTAGTCCCCGTTGAACATCACTTAACCCATGCGAGTAGCGCCTACCACCTGAGTGGTTTTGAAGGAAAGACCGCTGTGCTGACCATCGACGGTAAAGGCGAATACGCGACCACCATGTTCGGTTACGCCGAGAATGGCAAGATCCATAAGATTAAAGAATTTTACGATCCAGATTCGCTAGGTGGCCTTTATGGTGCACTGACTGAATTTCTTGGTTTTGAAATGCTCGATGGCGAATTTAAAGTCATGGGCATGGCGCCCTATGGCGATCCAACGCGTTTTGATTTCTCCCGCTTGATTGATTTTGATGGCAAGGAATTCAAGATTAATAATGACTATGCGAATGTCATCGGTCTGCGCCGTCATAAAGAAAATGGTAAGAGCTATTTCTTCAGCTCAAAATTGGTTGATTGGCTAGGGCCAATTCGTAAGGGTGATGAAATTGATGATCCGTATATTGATTACGCCGCAAGCATGCAACGGTTACTTGAAGACGTTGCGTTAAAGCTCATCGATTATTACCTTGGCGATATTATTCGCGAGACCGGCCGAATTTGTTATGCCGGTGGCGTTGCACTGAACGTAAAACTCAACCAACGCATCATCGCGATGGACGGCGTTAAAGAGTTATTTGTACAACCGGCTTCAAATGATGCCGGTACTGCTTTAGGTGCAGCGTCATATGTTGCCGAGCAACAAGGCGAAAATGTTAAACCTATGCAGCATGCTTACCTTGGTCCTGCGTATACAAACGAACAGTGTATTGAAGCTTGCAAAGCACATGAAAAATCACCGAGCTGGACAGTGCTTGATGATGCGCCAGTTAAAGCCGGTGAATTACTTGCCGCCGGTAATCCTGTTGCTTGGTTCCAAGGCCGTATGGAGTTTGGCCCACGCGCATTAGGTAACCGTAGTATCCTTGGTAACCCATCTGAAAAAGGTGTTGCTGATCGGATTAACGCACAAATTAAATATCGTGAGCGCTGGCGTCCGTTTTGCCCGAGCATACTCGACACGGTCGCTAAGGATATATTACAAACCGACCATCCATCGCCTTACATGACCTTTACCTTTGATGTGGCTGAGTCATGGAAGTCTCGTATTCCTGAAGTCGTGCATGAAGATGGCACCGCACGTGCACAAGTTGTAACAATGGATAGCAATCCACGTTATTACAAACTAATACAGGAAATGGAAAAACATACGGGTAATGCAGTGGTATTGAACACATCACTTAACCGTCGCGGTGAGCCAATGGTGTGCAGCCCCAAAGATGCATTGGATATGTTTTATGGCTCAGATCTTGAGTATCTCATCATGGAAGATATTATGATCACTAAAGAGACTAGTCATGGGTGATATTAGCTAACCCCTATTCTTGAGGTTGGTTCACATGACGTGGGTACAATACAGCATCTATGCAATTTATTAGACAATAATAATTATATCTTATTGATTATTTTTTAAGTCAGTTTATCTAAATTAGCTAGCATTTTGCTAGCGGTGCTAATTTCGGAAAAATGTTCAACGACTTGTTTTCGGCCTGCTTCGCCGAGCTTCTTACGCAGAGTCGCATTTATGATCAGTGTTTGTAATGCTTCTAGCCATTCTTCATTTGTTGTTGCTAGATAACCCGTTTCGTTATTGATGACGACATCCTTATTGATTCCCGCAGGTGAGGCAACAACAGCAAGTCCTGATGCCATATATTGTAGTATTTTTAAGGCGCATTTTCCCCGAGTCCAGGGGTTATCAATCATCGGTGCAATCCCAATGTGTGAAGAGACAAGTTCTTTAGCTTCGATTTCAGCCTGCCATTGAATAGGCAATGTTTTAATTGATGTTGTATCGAGATCAAAATCGGCAATGATCTTCAAGCGACATTGGGGATGTTTAAGTGACAATGACTCCAGTACGGGTAGAACATTGACTAAATATTTACGCGTCGAGCTGCTCCCAATCCACACAAGATCAATATGATTTTCTGGTTGATTAGTAGTAACAGCATATTTCTCAGGTTTAACTGAGGTGGGCAAAACACTTACATTTTTATTAAGCTTGCGGGCAGTATCAGCAAGGTAATTATTACCAGCCCAAACTTGATCACAGGCCTTCATCATGCGATGAAAACGTTTCATTCGAAGTTTGGAAGCTTCACCATTACTACGTAAGAAAATAGCATCATCAAAGTCAAAAACGAGTTGCCGAGAAAATTGACGTAACAAGAAGAGAAAAGCCACCGAGAATGTTTTGCGCAAAACAACCACTACATCAACCTGTGCCGCTTGTTTCAAAAGGTGCAAACGCTTTAATGGACTGCTACTAGCTGTAATATGTTGTGTCTGCCACCCTGCAGTTTGCAAGTAAGGAAAATAAGTCAGGGCACGGTAACGAGTAGAGGCGGATGTTTCACCTTTCGATATGCATAGGACAGTTCGTTGGCTCATGGTTTTCGATAAACAGCAAAGATCTCATCACCACGACCAGTTAATTTTGCCATAGGGATATACAGTTTAGAAAGCAGACGTCGAAACTTGCGCTTACGTGAAGGCTTACCTTCATTCTTGTACTTATAGTCAAGACTATTAAGAATCAATTTTGGTCGTACGTTGGTGCGAACATTAACAGGTACCAAGCCATGTTTTTTGGCAAGCATATCCAGATTCTTTCTTGAGAACATAATAAGATGTCGAGGCACATCGTTTGCATACCAGTAGTGCCCAAAAATTGCCCGCCCTAGAGACATACTATTCGGTGTACGTAAGTGCATGCGACCACCAGATTTCAAAATACGCGCTATATCGGCAACGAATGTATCAGGAACAGGCACATGCTCGATGACGTGGCGCGCAGTAACGAGATCTAAACTACTGTCTTCAATCCCAGCGCTTTCAAGATCGCCGTGATGAACATTAAGTTGATTCTGATGACAGACATTAATGGCCGTTTGATTAAATTCTACTCCTTGCACCTGCCAGCCAAGTTCTTGCATGCGTAATAAAAATCGGCCATTGGCACAGCCAATATCAAGCATTTTGCCGCCATTTTCATAGGGCAGGCTATTACGTCCCCGGAAAAGCGAAAAGAATGGGGCAAATAATTTTAGTAGCAAAGAGGCGTTCAGATGATGGTAGCCGTACCTGACGTTAAGTATTGCTCTTTCGAGTGGACCACGTGGCTTTAGTTTAATACCTTCATCATAAACCTTGTAGACATCAGGATAAAAACCGGCAATTTGATCAGGTGCAGGAATAGGCACCTGATAAAGTGCATCACAGGAGCTACAACTATGGTATTCATAAGTACCAGGGCTACCAAACATCAGATCGTGTCCGTTGAAATCATGTTGTCCGCTGTTGCCGCATAGAGGGCAAGTACTGTTTTTTGTCTGTGTCATGCTAAGCTCGTTGAAGAAATATAGTCATAGTATATCAGCTTAATAGCGTAGCAGATTTCTGGCGTTTCAGAGTCACGTAGTATAACATTAAAAACAAGTAGTTAAGATCTTTTGGGTCTGGTTCTACAGACCAAAAGTACATGGATAGATAGAATAATTATAATGCAGCAATTTCTACACTTAGCACAACGCAACCCAGCTTGGATGGCTGCTTTTATTAGTTTGGTTTTGTCATTTGTTAATGTCATAACAGACGATCTCATTAACAGTGACGGCATTGTCTATAGCGAAGTGGCGGGAGCCTTTTTGAAGGGTGATGTCCAAGCAGCAATAGCGCAGTTTAGTTGGCCATTTTATCCCTTGTTAGTGGGTATCATTAGTAAGGTAAGCTTCCTCAGTTTTGAAACAACAGCACACCTATTAAACGCAGGATTGTTGGCCTTATTGGCCTACATATTTGTCCGTTGCAGCCAGATTATGGGTGGAGATAAATGGGTGGCTATTTTTGCGGCTGTCTTATTATTAACTAATGTCACATTGAATGGTTATCGTGATCTTATTATTCGTGACCATGGTTATTGGGCGTTCTTTTTCACCGCGCTGTTTTTCTTTCTACAATACAATCAAACTAAATTAACAAAATATGCGCTGGGTTTTGGCATCAGCATACTCATTGCGGTACTTTTTAGGATAGAGGGGGTCGTATTTGCGCTATGTGCGCCTCTTATTCTTTTATTTCAAAACTGTCATTGGCGAGAACGGATTTCCCAATGCGTCTTGCCATTAGTGCCGATAATCGTGGTTGGAGTAGCGATGTTGGCGCTGTTATTTTCTTTTCCGGAACTTAAGGACAAATTTTTAGCATCCTCACAGAATGAGGGTAATTTGCTCGGGCCGTTAAGTTATTTTCAAACAACATTGGGCGGAATTTTCAACAATATTGTTGAAAAGGGACGCTTAATTGAAGAATTTGTATTTGATGTTAATGCTAGGAGCATGGGTACTGAGAGCATTATTTCAATACTCATTATGATGTTGGTCGTAAAAACTGTTTCAGCGTGTGGCTATATTCCTGCATTCTTTTCTTTATTTACAGCCTTTAGTAATCGACTACGCAATCAGGTAAAAGGTTTAAAGGTTGTTGCTGGGTTTATGCTGATTAATTTATTGGTATTAACAACAGTTCTTACCAGTAAAACATTTTTGACCCCGCGATATGCGATGACGCTTGCCTTGTTAATAAGCTTATTGGCGGCGTTTGGTTTAGCTGATTTCTTTCGTTCGCAATCAAGCCAATATGCTATATGGCGTAAACGAGCAAAAGTTTTTCTTATAGTTATACTTTCTTATATGTTCTTAGATGGTTTTATTTCAATAAGCGCGGATAAGTCTTATCTGCGTGATGCCAGTCAGTGGCTAAAAGAAAACGCGCCAGCAGAAGCACGTCTTTTTTCAAATGAGGATTCTGTATATTATTACTCGGGACGTAAGGTGGATCGAGGGATTATATTCATTTTTTATGAAAAGACTCGCTTTTCTAGATTACCTAGCGTTGAAGAAACCAAGCCATATGATTATGTGGCGGTCAAGGTAAGTCGTAAACAAAAAGGTTTTGAGGAAAAGGTTATTGCTTGGATTGGTGATGAGCCAGTTCATCGCTCAGGAAATAAGCGTGGCGATATGATGCTTATTTTTAAAGTTAAAAAATAGTTAAGCTTAATTTTTTCTGGAGATATGCTTTTTCTCAACAGGTAATAGTTTTGGTTGACGACTCCTTAAAAACCGCTGCACCGAAACGAATAATTCTCTTGCAGTATAGCGACACTGAGTAACATCAACATACCGTTGTAACCAACGCAGTTGTTCGCGAACAGGAAGGTAGCTCATGGCCAGTCGTGCCAGGGAGCCAATATCAACTAAGATACGTCTTTTTTCTCGCAGTACCATGGTCTCAGCGCGTGGACAATCAATCCAAGTTGTTTTGTAACCATCTTCGGTTTTTTGTACGAGAATATTGCGCCACTTTAGATCGTGGTGACAAAAATTATTTTCATGTGCGATTTTTAGCTGATTAATAATCGACTCTGATATTTGCAGGTAGGTTTGGCTACGTAATGGCTCTGGCATGTCATACCATTGTTCTGCCGCAAAGCCTGCAAGATCGGCACTGGGTTCAATACCACGCGTGACAATAAAACCAGCTAGCAAACGGCCGTAGTGGCGATGTTCACCAATGGCAAGTACATCTAGCGTTGGGATATTAATGTTCTTAAGAATATTAAAGCCATAGTTTTCGACAATGGGTTTACTCGGCAAAGGATAGGTAAATTGAGGTCTACGACTTTTAAGCACATAACGTTTGAAATAGATAACCTCACCATCGGGCATAACAAGTCGAAAACAGTTAACTAACGAAGAGCCGCTTGCAAGTTTGCCTAAGGTGAGTGTTTCCCAATTCGCATTTTCTTTGATGCCAAGGGCAGAAAGTTTTTCCTTCCAGCCATCAGCATAACGTATATGGTCGCCATGAAAACCCAAGCCTATGCGTTTATGTTTAATCATTATTTCGTCTTAAAGTTTGGGTCGAGATATCGTTGTACCAACAGGGCGAAAATATGTTGAGCCATCAATCCAAGTTTAGCCCTGTCAATATAGTGATAAAGGAAATGATCAAGTTTACCGTCAACGAGTAATAATTGCGTATCTTCTTTATATTTAAGCATATGGCACAAATTGCGCACACGTCTCAAAGGACTCAGTGCAAGCCAGCGAAAACGCATGTCAGCAATATCAATGAGCCCAAGTTTGCCATTTTCTTGTAGCACGATATTTTCAAGGTGAATGGAACGAAAATAAATACCATTCTGATGCAGCACGGCAAGAAACTCAGCGAGCTGTTCAATACGTTGATTTGAACTATCGTGTTCTAACACTTTGCGAAATAACTCACCCGGTAGTTCTTGATAAGTAATGACGGTGCGTTCAATACTGGGGCAATTATAGAGTGCATCAACTTTAACCGTGTCGATGCCGTGTTTTTTTAATTGAAGACTATTACTTCGAAAACGCTTCACGTAAGGCCAAACTGCCGAGAGTGAAAACTTTCTTTTTTGCCGAAACAGTTTTACATAGGTTGCATCAGGCCGGCGGTATACTTTTGGACCAAAACCATCTTCTTTCATTAACTTGGCATCTTTAATTAAAAGATTGAATTCAGCGTCTGTAAGAACATCCATTGTCTTATGACCGTTTCCGACGCACACGACGTTTGCGTCCTGGATAAGGTCGTTTCATTCCTTCAGGTTGGGTTTTAAAGCGACGATGTACCCAAAGGTATTGGGCGGGTTGCTGACGTATTTCTTCTTCAATGACATGATTCGTTGCCGTGGCATCAGCGACGTCATCACCACAAGGGAAATTTTCTAATGGCGGTAATAAGTGAAGATCATATCCGCTGCCATCTTCACGGCGAGATTGGAAAAAAGGCACAACCGGCGCCCCCGATAGTTTTGCTAAACGCGCTGTCGCGGTAATCAAAGCAGCAGGCACACCAAAGAAAGGTGCAAAAACGCTATGTTTACGGCCATAATCTTGATCGGCAGCATACCAAACCGCCTTATTGTTTTTTAAACTGCGCAAGGTGCCACGCACATCTCTTCTTTCATGCGTCGCTTCAAAATAACTTTCACGGCGCTTTCGCATAATGGCATCGAACAAGGGATTATTGTGTTGACGGTACATGGCCGTGTAAGAGCGGTGCAGGGCAAGTAGCCGTGTGCCGATTTCCAGCGTGGTAAAATGCGCGCCGAGCAAGATCACACCCTTACCTTTTTCAAGCGCAGTATCTAAATGTTCAAGCCCTTTGATGCTGTGTAATTTCTTTAAGCGGCTGGCCGGTGTCCACCAAGCAATCGCCGTCTCAATCATGCCTTTGCCAAGCGCATCAAAATGATCGCGTAATAACTGCTGCCGCGCTTGCTCAGTGAGTTCAGGAAAACACATTTTAAGGTTAATTTCAGCGAAGGTACGTCGTTCTGGCGCAAACTTATAGAAGAACCAGCCGAGGCCACTGCCCAGTGCCATTTGCACGCGGTAGGGCAGCAACGCAACCAAGCGCATGATGCCAAGCCCTAACCAGAGCAACCAGTAACGGGGATGCAAAAATTTGCTCGCTTTAAAAGGCCGCATCGTCTTCATGGCCAGAACCATTTCTGCCAGAAAGTAGGGATTCTTGTGCTTAGCATGGTAATTAGGCTTATCTATCCAATACTCAATTAATTCAGAGCCATGAATCATTCCACGGCTGTGCTATTATATGCGAAATTATCAATAATCGCAGACAGTTACGGCCAGATCATGACAAGCATGACACTAAGTTTACCTGATTTTTCAAGCGCGCACGTACTCGTGATCGGCGACATCATGCTCGATCGCTATTGGCACGGCGATACCTCACGGATTTCGCCAGAAGCCCCTGTACCAGTGGTGCGCGTGGTTGATTCAGAAGAACGTCCCGGCGGTGCCGCCAATGTGGCCTTAAACATTGTTGCCCTCGGTGCCCGTGTGACCCTAATAGGCGTGACCGGCAACGACGAACAAGCCGATAAACTACAAGAAACCCTAGAAGCAGCCGGCGTGGAATGTCATTTCATACGAATGGCTGGGCTGCCAACCATTACCAAATTACGTGTCTTGAGCCGTCACCAACAACTGATCCGTTTAGACTTTGAAGACAGCTTCGCTGAATTTGATCAATCAGACTTACTACAACGATTCCAATCTTTTCTCGGCGACGCCGATGCGGTGGTCATGTCTGACTACGGCAAAGGCACATTAGCCGGCGCAACGACCTTAATAGAACATGCGCGAGCGGCAAACAAACCCGTTTTGGTCGATCCCAAAGGCCAAGACTTTAGTCCTTACCGCGGTGCCAGTTTCATCACGCCTAACTTATCTGAATTTGAAGGCGTGGTCGGGCATTGTGATGATGAAGCCGCCATTGTTGAGCGTGGCGAAGCGCTCTGTCGTGAAATGGACATTGCGTCACTGTTAGTCACGCGTAGTGACAAAGGCATGAGCTTATTACGCGGCAATCAACCACCAGTTCACTTACCGACGCAGGCACGTGAAGTTTATGATGTAACAGGCGCAGGTGACACTGTCATCGCCGGTTTGGCCGCCAGCATCGCAGCGGGGCAAGATCCAGAACAAGCCATGCAAGTCGCAAACCTTGCCGCAGGGATCGTGGTCGGCAAATTGGGCACAGCCACCGCCAGTGTCAGTGAAATTCGTCGCGCTTTACAAAGCCAACAATCATTTTCCATGGGCCGCATCGACGAAGATAGTTTGTTACAAGCCGTTCAAGATGCACGCGATCACGGCGAACGCATCATCATGACCAATGGTTGTTTTGATATTTTGCATGCCGGTCACGTCGGCTATTTAGAAGCCGCTAGAAAACTCGGTGACCGACTCATTATCGCCGTGAACGATGATGACTCAGTGCGTCGCTTAAAAGGGCCAACACGCCCCATTAATCCACTTGAACAACGCATGGCCGTATTGGCCAGCCTAGGTTGTGTTGATTGGGTCGTGCCCTTTAGTGAAGACACCCCCGAGCGACTCATTTGTAAATTATTACCCGATGTACTCATTAAAGGCGGCGACTATCGCCCCGAAGACATCGCCGGTGGCAGTTGTGTACAAGAAAACGGTGGCGAAGTCATCGTGCTCGATTATGAAGAAGGCGTTTCAACAACGCGCATCGTAGAAAGTATTCGGAGAGATTTAACGTGATCATTGTAACCGGCGGCGCTGGCTTTATTGGTAGTAACATTGTTAAAACCCTTAACCAGCGCGGTCGTACCGACATCATCGTGGTTGACGATCTCACCGACGGTAAAAAATTCCGCAACATTGCCGACTGCGACATTGCCGACTACATGGACCAAGAAGATTTCCTAGCCGCGGTTAAAGCCAATGATAATTTCGGCACCAAGATAGACGCCATCTTCCATGAAGGCGCCTGTTCATCCACCACCGAATGGAATGGTCGTTATGTCATGCATAACAATTACGACTATTCAAAATCATTATTTCATTACTGTGTCGCGCAAAACGCTGCTTTTTTATACGCCTCATCGGCCTCGGTTTACGGTGGTGGCAGTGTCTTTGTTGAAGATCGCGATAATGAAGCGCCGCTTAACATGTACGGCTATTCAAAATTTCAGTTTGATCAATACATCCGTCAGCACATCGAAAGCATCAACATCCAAGTAGCCGGTTTTCGTTACTTCAATGTTTATGGGCCACGCGAACAACACAAAGGCAGCATGTCGAGTGTTGCATTTCACCTAAACAACCAACTTAACGCTGGCGAGAACCCAAAATTATTTGAAGGTACGGATGGTCATTATAACGGTGGTCAGTTGCGTGACTTTATCTACATTAGCGACGTTGTCGATGTAAACCTATGGTTCATGGATAACCCACAAGCCTCCGGCATTTTCAATGTGGGCACAGGCAAAGCACAATCTTTTAATGACGTGGCTAATGCGGTGATTGCACATCATGGCAAAGGGCACATTGAGTACATCCCGTTTCCAGATCACCTTAAAGGTTGCTACCAAAGTTTCACTGAGGCCAATATTAGCAAGCTACGCGAAGCGGGTTACGCCAACAACTTTAAAACTGTCGAACAAGGCGTGGCTGAATACATGCAAGCCCTTAATAAGGAAGCGTAAGCTAAACGAATGCAATGGACTGGTATCGCTACCTCTATAATGTTGCGCTTTATTTATTAACGCCGTTTTATCTGGTGTACCTCTACTGGCGTGGTCGCCGTGCACCTGCCTACCGTGATCGTATCGCAGAACGTTTTGGTTTTTACGACATTGAAGTAGAACAAAACCCCATTTGGATCCACGCGGTTTCTGTTGGTGAAGCACAAGCTGCGCTGCCGATGATTCAAAAACTCAAAGAACGTTTTCCCAGTCATCCTATTTTAATTACAACAACGACCCCAACCGGTTCGACGCGCATCAAAGAAACGTTTGGTGATGAAGTGATGCATGTTTACGTCCCCTACGACGTGCCTTGCGCAGTCGGGCGCTTTTTAGAAAAAATGCAACCGTCCATTGCCATCTTCATGGAAACAGAAATTTGGCCGAATATTATTCATGGCTGCAACGCAGCAGGTGTGCCTATCGTTTTAGCCAATGCCCGCATGTCAAAACGATCAGCAAAAGGTTACGCGAGGCTCGGAAGGTTTATGCGTGATGTCATGAGTAAAATTGATTTGGTAGCCGCACAGTCACAAAGTGACGGCGCACGTTTAATGAGCCTCGGTGTACGAACAGAGGTCATGCACGTAACTGGCAGTGTGAAGTTTGATATGCACTTACCCGCCAGTATCAAAGAACAAGGCGAAGTACTTCGTCGTGACTGGGGCATCGATCGCAGCATTTGGATTGCAGCCAGCACCCGCCAAGGTGAAGACGAACAAATCCTCGATGCCTTCGCGAAAGTGCGACATGACCGCCCTGAATCGCTATTGGTATTAGTGCCACGCCACCCAGAACGGTTTGATAGTGTTGCCGCCTTATGTGAGAAACGTGGCTTTAACATTCAACGCCGTAGTCAACATGCCCCATGTTCAAGCGACGTCGATATTTACATTGGCGACACCATGGGCGATCTCACTTTAATGTATGCAGCAGCCGACGTCGCCTTTGTCGGCGGCAGCTTGGTGCAAACAGGTGGGCAAAATCCGATTGAAGCGGCAGCGATCGGCTTACCCGTTATCATGGGGCCATCACTTTATAACTTTTCAGAAGTGACGCGGATGCTAAAAGAAAGTGAAGCGCTTGAAATTGTCGAAGACAACGAAGCACTTTCCGCAACCGTACTGAGTTACTTCAATGATCCCAGTCTACGAACACAACGCGGTGAAAATGCCTACGCTGTTGTGCAACGTAACCGAGGCGCGATGGAGCGCTTACTCACGCTCATTGACTCAGAAGTTAGCTTATCTAAATGATGCTACTCCAATAGGTTTACACATAGATTGTGTATGGTTAAAAACACCTATATTTAAAGCGAAAACACTTATCTCGATAACTGCAAAGTGAAACCCACCGTGCATTTTACAATCATTGAAATAAGTTAAAGATACCAACTTTAAATCAATGACTTACAAATACCAATAAAAAAATCCTGCGTTTAAACATTGTGATTTGCAGTCTTTTCTATAAAAAATTTCATATTTTTTTAGTTCATGTAAAAAATAATTTTACCTTGTAAGTACTTAATAATCTTCAATATACCGGAATTTCAGTTAAGTCTAATATTACCAATTTTTTATTTAGAGTCTTTACAGAGTTTAAATCGCTATGCATAGTGCCGCCTCATCATAAAAAATGATGTACCCATAACAATAACAATAAAAAATAATTAGAAACATTTTGGACGGAGGTTATGTACTGTGAATAGAAGAAAATTCTTGAAGTTCAGCAGTGCAGGGATCGCAAGCGCCATGTTAGGAACAGCAGGACTCATTACTTGGGTCCCGCGTGCGCAAGCAGCAACAATCAGTAAAACGTTTTACATCACTGAAGGTTTTATTACACAGCCTGATGGCGCGAATGTTTATTTCAGGGGGTTCAGTAGTAGTAGCAATAGCTTGAACACACCCGGTGAACATATCATCGCGCAAGAAGGTGACACACTCGATATCACCATTGTGAACACACTTGGTACCAGTCATAGTTTTGTTGTTGATGGCATGGTCGACAGTGGTCGTATACGTGGCGGCGAAACACGCCGCATACAGTTTACGGCGAAAAATCCCGGTTCCTATCTTTACTACGATGCGCGTAATGCACCCTATAACCGTGTCACTGGTTTGCACGGTGGTTTAGCGGTGATGCCAAGCGGTAGCTCAGATGAATTGTATGCAGGCAGCAATACTTTCTCGCAACAATATTTCTGGATCTTTAACGAAGCAGATCCTGCATGGAATAACGCGGTGCGAAATCGTCAGACTCCACCCAGTAATTATACCCCGATGTATTTTACCCTGAATGGTTTGAGTGGAAGACCACCGGGTTCAAACGGTAGTGGCGATCCTGCCATTGATAGCATGCACGATCATCGCAGTGCACTGCACGGTCATCTTGGTGATCGCACACTGGTGCGTTGTCTAAACGCAGGCATGGTACAGCACGCTGTCCACACGCATGCGAATCACATGGAGTGGCTAGCAAGCAATGGTCAGCCACGCCCAGATGTTTGGCTAAAAGATATTGTTCCTCTTGATGGCAACGGTGGCAGCACAGATGTCATTTACCCATTTGAACCGGCCCCTGATGCTTGGCCACCGATGACGAACTCAACGATACAACAAGCTGAGAATCAAGGTCGTCATACAGCGTATCCAATGCATCTTCATAACGAGATGACGCAAACCGCCGGTGGTGGTTTGTATATGTTCGGTGCACTCACCGACATCTTTTATGAACCGAACTAGGGGAGAATTATAATGGGAAGAAGAAGAAAAACTGAACCGGCTCCAGAGCCAACTGAAGATACAACCACGACATCTGGTGGTGGTGGAATGGACGGCGGCGGTGGTGGTGGCGGTGGCGGTATGATGGGTGGTGGTTGTTATTTCTACCCTGTTACGGCAGCTGAAACCGCACCACTTAACAGTCCTGACGTTACGTTTAATCGTGGCATTTACATGAATGGCAACATGACCATGGACGACGGACGCAGCGTTACTATCTGGGGTTTCACCGATGGCGGCGGTATGGGCGGTGGCGGTGGCGGCGGCATGGGTGGCGGTGACATGGGCGGTGGTAATGTTTTTCCATCACCTGCGATGCGGCTTCGACAAGGCCAGCTCGCTCATACCAACCTAAATGTCGGGATGATGATGTTCCACACTATTCATCACCACGGCATTGAACCTGAGTACCGCAGTGATGGTGTTGGTCACCTCTCTGGTGACGTCAACGGTAACTACACCTACCAATGGAAACCAGCGCACGCCGGTACATACTTTTATCACTGTCATACCAACACGGTGTTGCATGCAGAGATGGGCATGTATGGCGCCTTGATTGTTGATCCACCAGAAGGACCAGGGACCGCATTTGAAAATGGCCCAACCTATGACGTCGAAGCAGTTTGGGCGGTGGATGAAATTGATTCATCGTGGCACAACCTCGGTTGGACAGCGGGTACGTGTGGTGGCAACGTCGGCTTACACGATCTAAACCCAGACTACTTCATAATTACCGGTGTCGATGGTGCGCAGTCAGCATTAACCGCACCCGGTATAGCAGTAGACATGAACCGCGGCCAACGTTTACTGGTACGTTACATCTGTGCCGGTTACTTACCGCAAGAAATGCGTTTTGATGGCTTAGATGTAGAAATCATTGCATCGGATGGTCGACCATTACCAAACCCCGTCACCGTTGATAAAGTGAGTGCTGTCTCGGCAGAGCGTTACGATATTATTATCGAGCCAACGAACGCCGGTACCTACACGGTTGAAATTGATATCAAGGATTGGGTAACAGGCAACGTATTGGGAACAGCCCGTACGCGTATCAATGTTAACTAAAACGCATTAGCGCAAGCTAGAAAACAAAAAAGGATGCTTCGGCATCCTTTTTTATGGGTGAAAAAAATATTTATTTGGCGTTTTACTTAAGCCACTTATTAATCGCTTTAATATCTTCAACCGTCAAAGAACCTGCCGCTTGTTTTAAGCGCAAGGTATTCAAAATATAATCATAACGTGAACGCGCGTAATCGCGTTTAGCGCGGAACAGTTCACGCTGACTCAACAACACATCAACAATGGTACGTGTGCCCACATCAAAACCGGCTTGGGTAGCTTCGTTGGCTTTAGCACTTGAGATCACTGCTTGGTTAAGCGCTTTAACGCGACTGACTTCAGCGATAACACCAAGGTATGCATTACGTGTTTGGCGCACCACACTGCGGCGTGTTTGAACTAAATTTTGTTTAGCAGCTTCAGCGCGATAAGCAGCCTCACGCGTGCGCGAACTCACAGCACCACCTGAAAAAAGTGGCACATTCAACTGTAATGAAATCCGATCGCTTTCACTTTCACTGCCAAAGCTACTATTGGAATTAGAAACGTTGCGGCTAGCGACAACATCCAACGTAGGATAATGTCCCGAACGTTGACGATTGGTTTCTTCGCTGGCAATTTCTCTGGCAAATTGCGCTGACTTTAAACCTAAATTTTGATCAGTGGCTTTTTTCACCCACTGTTCAATATCATTTGGTGCTGGGCTAAGCAGTGGAATTTCAGCTTGTAATAATTTCGGTGTGGTTTCGTATTGGCCAGTAATTTCTTGCAAAGACTCACGTGCATTAGCCAGTAGGTTCTCCGCGCTAATTTCTGACGCAACTGTTAAATCATATTGTGCCTGCGCTTCATGCACATCGGTGATGGCAATCAGACCCACTTCAAAACGTTGTTTGGCTTGCACCAGTTGGCGCGCGGTGGCTTCTTTTTCAGCACTGGCAAAATCAAGATTGTCTTGCGCGGCAAGCAAATCAAAATAACCACTGGAAAGACGAATCATTAAATCTTGTTTCGCTACACCGTAATCGGCTTCGGCTTGTGCCACGGTTGAATCAGCCTGACGCAGGCCAACCCAGTAATCATGGTGGTAAACCGGTTGCGTCAGTGTCAGGTTGTAACCGTTAGTATTAAAATTTTCTTCACGCGACGGATTAAACGCAAAGTTACTGTCAGTCTCCGATGAAATGTCGTCTGTGTTGGCAGACAGCGCAATGTTCGGCAATAACAACGCCACGCTTTGGTCTTTGGTTTCACCCTGCGCAAGGCGGGTAGCATCAGCGGCTTTAAGTTGTGGATCATTATCGCGGGCAAGCAGGTAGTTATCGAGCAGACCGCCTGCAAATGCATTACTGGACAACGCCAGCGAGGCCACTAAAACATAACTTGGCTTAAAACGTAAATTCATCGTCACTTCCTTAATAAACAGCCATCGTGGTATCAACTTGTTTTGCCCAAGCATCAACGCCGCCGCTAAGATTAATCACATTCTCAAAACCTTCGCGCTCAAGGTATATGCCAATGTGCCGGCTACGAATGCCATGATGACATATAACAACAGTTACACGGTCCGGATCAAGCTCATTGAGATGATTAGGGATCTGACCCATAGGCACAAGGGTTGAACCCGTGATATGGCAGCGATCAAACTCCCACTCTTCGCGTACATCGAGCAGCAGTGGATCAACATCGTTATCGTTTAGAAATTGCTGTAATTGTGTTGCGCTAAATTCTTGCACCAAGAACCTCTTCGAGGATAATGTTTATCTCACAGAACCCTATCGGGTCCCCCCTAGAAGCTCTTCGAGCATCATTAGGGATTTCTAAAACCTACTCCGTAGGTTCTGGTCATTGTGAGTACCCTACGCTTCCAGCGTCAGGGCAATCGCCTGAAAAGCAGGATTATACCGACAAAAAGCCAGATAAAGGTATCGGGACGTTAAAAAACGAAGTGCTGAGGTGTAACGGCGTTCTGCAGTGGCGCGATGTCCGTTTCAAACAATGACTTGTGGCGCCATTCATTATGCGAAACGCGGGTGATTAAAACCGCCTCCATAGCAGGGCCTTCACCGGTTATCACGAACAAACGACCACCAACACGCAAACAATGCTGAAAACGCTCTTCAAGCACAGGCAGAGAACCGGTCACCGCAATCACATCGTAAGGGGCGTGTTCATCCCAACCATTGCTGGCATCGCCGACTTCAAGCGTGACGTTGGTAATGCCTTGTTCGGCAAGGTTATGCGCTGCAGCAGCGCTAAGCTCAGGGTTAATTTCAATACTAAAGACATGGCGCGCTGACTTGGCCAGCAAAGCTGTGACAAAACCACTGCCAGTACCAATTTCCAGCACGGTTTCTTTAGGTTGCACATTAAGGGCTTGCAACATATTGGCTTCAACGAGCGGCTTCATCATCGCTTGGCCATGACCCAGTGGAATTTGGGTGTCGGCATAGGCGAGATTTTCACAATCGGCAGGTACAAAGGCTTCGCGGGGGACACTTTCCAGTAAACCGAGTAAGTGATCATTGATCACATTACATGGGCGGATTTGCTGAACCACCATATTATGGCGTGCGAGTTGCTGTGCTGTGTTGCTCATTATTACAATTCCCCGTTAAGCGATTTTTAGCGCGTGCAGAAGAGTATGAAGTTTATGCCGCGCAGGCAAGCACCTTTGCAAAGTAAATCTTTATGGACGCATAGACCCACTCGCTGCAAACCCCGTAAGAATAATAACTATTTGATTTATAAGTATTTTAATTGCATGGCTGGCGCAACCGCCAAGCATCCTATACTATGGCGTCTCGGCTAGGGGTACAGACGCTTATATATAGGTTTGTTGAGAAATACTCTTAGAACCTGAACTGACTAATATCAGCGAAGGGAAGCTGTAACGATTTATCGTAGCCCTGCTTCCCTCGTACAAGACCCTGACACAGGGTAAGGAAGCAGCGAAAATGAGCGCCATCCCAGAAGACTTTATTAAAAAAACCGCCCAACTGTCTGAAGACATCACTCGGCCATTTCCTAATTCAAAAAAGATCTACGTGCAAGGCTCACGCCCTGACATTCAGGTACCGATGCGTGAAGTGCAAACAATGCCGACGCAAACCGCCAACGGCGAAGAACCTAACTTGCCCATTACCGTTTACGATACTTCGGGTCCTTACACCGATCCCAACGCAGACATCGATCTGTTAAAAGGACTCGCACCGATGCGTGCGCCCTGGATTGAAGAACGCGATGACACCGAGCTGCTCGATGGCCCAAGTTCAGAATTTGGCAACGAGCGTGCCGGCGATCCTAAAACCAAGCATTTAAGATTTGAACACATCAAAGCACCACGCCGCGCCAAGGCGGGCAAAAACGTCACGCAAATGCATTACGCGCGCCAAGGCATCATTACCCCAGAGATGGAATTTATCGCCATCCGTGAAAACAACAAGCTGGTTGAAATGCGTGCCGATCCTGCCTACGAATCACTACTACGCCAACACAAGGGCGAGAACTTTGGTGCCAGTATTCCTGATGTGATCACCCCTGAATTTGTGCGCGAAGAAATCGCCAAAGGCCGTGCCATCATTCCGGCCAACATCAACCACCCTGAACTCGAGCCGATGATCATTGGGCGTAACTTCCTTGTGAAAGTGAACACTAACATTGGTAACTCGGCAGTAACCTCATCTATTGAAGAAGAAGTTGAAAAAATGGTTTGGTCTGCACGTTGGGGCGGCGACACCCTGATGGACTTGTCTACCGGTAAAAACATTCATGAAACACGCGAATGGATTTTACGTAACAGCCCAATGCCAATTGGTACCGTGCCAATCTACCAAGCGCTTGAAAAAGTCGGCGGCGTTGCTGAAGATCTTACGTGGGAAATTTTCCGCGACACCTTAATCGAACAAGCTGAACAAGGCGTGGATTACTTTACGATTCATGCCGGCGTATTACTGCGCTATGTACCGATGACCGCGCAGCGTGTTACCGGCATCGTGTCACGCGGCGGCAGCATCATGGCGAAGTGGTGTTTAAGTCATCACACCGAAAGTTTCCTTTACACACACTTTGAAGACATTTGTGAAATCATGAAAGCCTACGACGTGTCCTTCTCCCTTGGTGACGGCTTGCGCCCAGGCTCCATTGCCGATGCCAATGACGCCGCACAATTTGCAGAACTAGAAACACTTGGCGAACTCACCAAGCTTGCGTGGGAGCACGACATCCAAGTGATGATCGAAGGCCCAGGTCATGTACCACTGCAAATGATCAAAGAGAACATGGAAAAAGAATTAGAAGACTGTCACGAAGCACCGTTCTACACACTCGGCCCACTGACCACCGACATTGCCCCCGGTTACGATCACATCACCAGTGGCATCGGTGCGGCCAACATTGGTTGGTACGGTTGTGCCATGCTTTGTTACGTTACGCCTAAAGAACACCTTGGCTTGCCAAACAAAGCCGACGTGCGTGAAGGCATCATCACCTACAAACTTGCCGCGCATGCAGGCGACTTAGCCAAAGGCTTCCCCGGTGCACAAGTAAGAGATAACGCGCTGTCAAAAGCTCGCTTTGAATTCCGCTGGGAAGATCAATTTAACCTAGGCTTAGATCCAGAACGCGCCCGTGAATACCACGACGAAACCATGCCTAAAGATGCACACAAAGTCGCGCATTTTTGCAGCATGTGTGGACCGAAATTCTGTTCAATGAAAATTTCACAAGAAGTGCGGGATTATGCAGCAGAGCAGGGTAAAGGCGTCGAAGTGGCCATCGACCTAGGCATGAAAGAAAAAGCCAAAGAGTTTACTGAGTCAGGAAGTGAACTATATAAGAAGGCATAGGGGCTGATGCCCTGACCTATCGGAGATAGGTAGGGTTGCCCAGACGCTGAAAGCGTGGGCTATCCATAATGAGCCTGTGAAGGTTTTATGGTCGAAGCAAAGCAGCCAGATAAAGTCTTGGATAATCAGCTAGATAGTATTCATCTAGAGTTAGAATAGCACTTGTGGGAAGCTATCTAGTGTTATCTGCGATGTCAGATTTATCGACATATACGAATAACGTGTCGAAATAATTTAAATAAATCGACATATAGGCTTTACATGTCGATACTATCGACCTATCCTCATAACATGTCGAAATTATAGAGGAATATAAACATGGCTTGGTTTCCTGACAAACCATTCAATGATTTGCCGCTATTACCTCCAGAAGTAAATCTAGATTCGGTTGCTATATTAAGAGGCTGTATTCCTGCACGTGCCGCCCTAGCGGAGCTAAAGCAAGCTGGGCAATTGCTGCCTAATCAGGGGTTACTAATCAACTTACTGCCATTATTGGAAGCAAAAGACAGCTCCGAAATTGAAAATATTGTTACAACCACAGATAAATTATTCCAATTCGCGTCTGAAGACAGTCTTGCAGATCCAGCGACGAAAGAAGCACTTCGTTACAGAACGGCACTAAATACCGGTTATCAAGAATTAGAAAAAAAACCTTTGTGTACCAATACAGCAACTGAAATTTGCAGCACCATAAAAGGTATGCAAATGGATGTACGGAAAGTACCTGGAACTACATTATCAAACCAACACACAGGTGAAGTTATCTACACGCCACCAGAGGGTGAAGATGTTCTAAGAAATGCACTTTCAAATTGGGAACGTTTTATACACCAAGATGATGAGATCGATCCTTTGATTAAAATGGCTATTGCTCATTATCAATTTGAAGCTATTCATCCATTTCTAGATGGCAATGGAAGAACAGGACGAGTATTGAATGTTTTGTATTTAATCGATGTCGGTTTACTGACGTTACCTATTTTGTATCTCAGCCGATTTATCGTAAAGAACAAGCAAGATTATTATCGTCTTCTTACTACAGTAACAAGAACAGGTGAGTGGGAAGAATGGATTTTATATATGCTCAAAGGAGTAGAAGAAACATCAATTTGGACAACTCGAAAAATTGAAGCAGTAAGAAACCTTATTGAACACACGTCAGAATTTATTAGAACAAAGTTGCCTAAAATAGTTAGTCATGAATTAATTCAAATTATTTTTGAACAACCGTATTGTCGAATTGGTAACTTAGTTGAAAATGATATCGCTAAAAGACAAACGGCATCAGTTTATTTAAAGCAACTATGTAAAATTGGTGTACTGAAAGAAATTCAAGAAGGAAAAGAAAAATTATTTGTTCATCCAAAACTGATTAAATTAATGACTAATGATAGTCACGAATTCAATCGTTATGAGACTTAAATTAGAGAAAATATGATCAATAACAGCATTGTATAAAAACACTGGAACATGCATAGCTGGTTCAGGAAGTGAACTTTATAAGAAATCCTAAGTCTCATGATGACGTAAGTGGACGACAAGAACGCAGTGCAGCATCCAGTTGTACGTAGTAACTAAGGAATACGATGATGAAACGAATAATGATATTGACGTTGCTCGCCAGCTTGGCGGCTTGTCAGACGGCACCGACAAGAGAGAAAGCAGAACAAAGTGATAAAACAATTATTGGTGCCGTGGCGGGTGCTGTTGCAGGCGCCTTAATCGATAAAGACAAACGCGCGCGAGGTGCACTCATCGGTGCAGCGGCGGGTGGCGGCATCGGCTATTACATGGATTCTCAGGAAAAGGATTTCATGAAGGCACTTGATGACGAAACGCGCCGTGGTGAATTGGAAGTAGAACGCGTCCGCGAAGATTTGTTAAAAATGACGCTCGCCAGTGAAGCAAGTTTTGATTTTAATAAGTCGAACATCAAACCAGCCTTCCATCCAAGCCTGGATAAACTCGCAACGGTGATGAACAAATATAACCGCAGCGAAATCACGATCATTGGCCATACGGATTCAGTTGGCTCAAATGCCTACAACCAGAATCTTTCTGTAGAGCGTGCTCGCTCGGTTAAAGATTACCTGCTTAGCCGTGGCGTGACGCCGTCGCGTATCACCGTTGTCGGACGAGGTGAATCTGAACCAAGAGATACAAACAGTACCGAAGCAGGTCGTCAGCTTAACCGTCGTGTCGAGATCCTTGTCAAAGGCAATCAGGCTTAAAAGCAAAGAGATTTACGACGTGCATGGATGCACAAAAAAAGCCTAAGTGCAGTCATGACGTAAGTGGACGACCTGAACGTTAGTGAAGTAGTACTGAATGAAACCCAAAGGGGTTCTACAGTGAGCACTAATGTCGTGGTAGGCAGGACGCCGGGAACGACAAGAACGTAGTGCGGCAATCCCGTTCTACATAAGTAAATACTTTAAAACCCGCTACTTAGCGGGTTTTTTGTGTTTTGGCAGGTATAACATGTTGAATATTATTGGCAATAGTTATTACTTGAAATATTAAATAGATTTATTTGACAAACGGCTCTATACCTATAATATTCATAGGTAACCAATAATAATTATGGGTTAAAGGGATTTGACTAAAAAGGTCGTAAAATTTGGGATGACCGAACGCAGAGCACTACAGCTCATTAGGTCAGCTGTGAAGCAAACAAGTCGCGTTGGATGGTCACAGCATGCAACAAAGAGAATGCGACAGCGTAAAGTGTCGATGTCACAAGTGCTTCGTGTACTTAAGACAGGCGGAATTATTGAAGGGCCATATGAAGATTTAAAGACTGGGCATTGGCTATGTAAGCTTACGCAATTTACAGCAGGTGATGATGTAAGTGTTGTGATTGCAATAGAAAAGGACGAGGACTTGACACCTATCATCGTGGTGACAGCGATGGAATAGCAGTAAAAATCAGCATAAAAATTAAAACGAGTAGTAATGTAGTTTAGAGTAAGGAGAAGAGCGATGAGTGCGAAACCTTTGCATTATCGGGAATGTGGTTTACGAAACATTTACCTAAAAAATGGTTTTAAGATACGTAAAACGCCATATGGTGAGACTGTGTCTATAGATAACCTATTAGAATTACATCAAGCCATCGCATGTGATCTTATTCACTACAAGCCAAAACTTACAGGAACAGAGTTTAGATTTTTACGTAAAGAAATAAACATGTCACAAAAGCGTTTAGCTGAGTTGATGGGGACTAAGGAACAAACGCTATCTTTATGGGAACGTAAAGGTGCTGTACCACAGTGGGCTGACCGTTTTGTTCGAAAAATTTATTTAGAAGTGCATGGTGGGAATGAAACTATTATTGAATTAGTTGATAGATTGAATAATTTAGATCGGAAAGAAGCAAGTAAAAAAATGACATTCCAAAAGAATAAGTCAAAATGGAAATCTAATAAGGCAGCTTAAGCGGGCTTTTTTTACACTCACAAAACCCTATCAAACACCCAACACTCACCGCCGGATGATCGAGTAAATTCAACTTTCTCATTCGATAAATGCAAATACCAAGTCTGTCGATTAACAGGTTTAGTGCCAGCAAACGCACTTGGGTGCAGCAAGGCAACATTACAGGCGTGCTTGGGATCGCGCACAGACTTATAGCGAATCGAAGTGATGTCGACCGTTCTGGCTAAATCGGCAAAGTCTTGCGTGGGGGAATAATCACTGGGGTTCATCCAAACAGTTTCATCTGCATTAAACGGCGGGGCGGATAAATCGATGCACAGCGGCCCCTTATAATTAACAGAAAACACCGTTAAATTTTCAGCCGCATCAGGGAGTTTAGTGCCCGGTGAAGCTTTAAAAAACTCAGAGCGCCAATGGCCAAGCTCAGCCAGTGCGGTTGCAATTGCTTCTGCGCCGTAAAAAATACCGAACGGCGCAAACTCTTTGCGAAACCGTGAACCCCTAGGATGCGGTGGTTCGTAGCGAAACGGCGTCTTTAGCAAATAATCGAGATGCTCAGTGCCTGGTGCATAGGGCGGTTTACTCTGCTCAAGAATTTGCTCAAGCACATCTTTGTCTTCAAGTGAGTCGACCAGTTTACGTGTTGCGATGGTGTGCTGGTGTTCAACGCAGCGCCAAATTTTGCCCTGCGTTGGGCGTGCTTCAGATGCGAGCTCGGCTGCTGTCCACATATGCCAGTGTCCTTACTAGTCCCTCTGCACCCATAATTAACTCTCTTGGCACAGCGCGTAAATGATTATTAGGGCTATCAATCCATGAACGAAGCGAAGCATTGTCACCCGCCATAATGGCATCGAGCCCACGGTAAAGGCGGGCAAGCAGACTGGCCATTTCCCAAGGCTTACTGCCTTGCGTAATTTCGTATCGACCTTGCTGCATGCGCGTTATCGTTGAAGGGCTTAAACCCAGCACATGACCAAGCTCGGTATTGCTCAAATTCATATAACTGGCGGCACGTAGGCTCGCAGTGGTGAGCACACGCGCACGTTCATTATTGGCTAATTGTTCCATCTGGCCTCCAATCTCAATCTTTTCTATAGAAAATAATAGCACAGTTAATTTCTTATGCAAATATAGCAGCAAACGAACTAAACGCCCCTCACCCTGTCGAAACACCCATCGCATCTATCATAAAAAACATCAATCATAAAAAGTGATAAAGAGAGACCTTATGAAATTTAAACCCAGTTTATTGTTATTGCTGTGCCTATTTTATGGCAACACTGCCCTGGCAGACGAAGCCGTGTTTGCCGGTGGCTGTTTCTGGTGCATGGAAGCCGACTTTGAAAAAGTGAAGGGTGTCAGCGATGTGGTCTCAGGCTTTACCGGCGGTACCCACAAAAACCCAACCTACAGCGGCGGCCATGACGGGCACTATGAAGCAGTATTAGTGACCTATGACCCAAAGATCGTCAGTTACCAACAACTCTTGGATCATTACTGGGTCAACATCGACCCCTTAGATCCACGCGGCCAGTTTTGCGATAAGGGCTCGGCCTATTTAAGCGCCATCTTTGTCGCCGATAAAACACAGCGTGAATTAGCGCAGGCCTCACTTAAAAAAGTGGTCGAAAAATTCAAAGGCCAAATCGTCGCCACCCCTGTACTAGATCTAACCACCTTCTACCCGATTAAGGGCAAAGAAAGTTATCACCAGGATTATTACAAAAACAATCCGGTGCGTTACAAATTCTATCGATTTAGCTGTGGCCGTGATCGTCGTTTGAATGAGCTTTGGGGTGAACAGCCACAAGCAAAGTGATTTATCGTGGCGCAAAAAGCCAGATGATATAAGCGAATACTGAAGTAGCACCGAAAGCTCGCTTTATGCGGGCTTTTATTTGATACCTTGAAAACAAATAAACGAAACAATGTATGTTCATGCTAGAATTGCCAAATAAAAGCTAGGTTATTCTATTCTAGTAATTTTTCAGATATTATAAAAAGAATTAAATTATGGTAGTAAATTCAGAGAATGTATTTGATTTTAAGTACTTGTTAAAGAAAACGGATGCTTTAGCTTGGCTAAGAACATTACCCGATGAATCTATTGATTTATTTATAACAGATCCACCTTATGAGTCATTAGAAAAGCATAGATCTGTTGGGACAACTACTCGATTAAAACATAGCAAGGCGTCAAGTAATGATTGGTTCTCAATTTTTCCAAACGAGAAGTTTTCGGAATTATTTAGTGAAATATATAGAGTCTTAAAGAGGAATACTCATTTCTATTTATTTTGCGATCAAGAAACAGCATTTGTAGCAAAACCTATTGCCGAAAGTATTGGTTTTAAATTTTGGAAACCTATAGTTTGGGATAAGAAAAAAATTGGTATGGGTTACCATTACCGAGCAAGATATGAATTTATTTTGTTTTTTGAAAAGGGAAAACGAAAACTTAATAACCTATCTATACCAGATGTATTAGAAGTACCAAGAATATTTAATGGTTACCCTACAGAAAAGCCAGTTGCAGTTTCAGATATTCTTATAGAACAAAGCACTAATATTGGTGAATGGGTTTGTGACCCATTTATGGGTTCAGGATCTGTCGGTGTTGCAGCATTGCAAGCGAAGCGAAGTTTTTGTGGTTGTGATGTTTCTAGTGACGCATTGTTAATGACTAGAAAAAGATTGAAAGCTTTAGGTGGTAACAGTATTCCTTCAAGTAAATTAACAAAGAACCAATTAGAAATGGTATTTTTATAATAAAAACAATAGGGATAAGTATGGAAACGTGGCCCTCGTTTTACCCAGAAAATGTACCACCAGATGATGCACACGATACGGTTGGAGTGGCATATAGAATTGTTGACTCTATTCCACCACAAAGAAGTGATTTTAAGTCCACATATGAAGAGAATCCAAGAGATTATGGCGACGATTTGTGGAAAGCATGTGGGACTTCGTTGCATACCGAGATTGAGGGGGCTAGAAAAACAAGGGCTAGGTACCCAAAACTTCGGGAAAAGATGATCGTCACTGGTGAAATGGTTGAAAGCTTAGGGAAAATGAAACAAACACCAAGTAAGCTCTCTGTTACACATATCACTGCATGGTTTAAATTAAACTCAGATCCAGAAAATTATATAAAAGATAATGCAGAATAATTATCCCCCATCATTTTATGTTAAACAGTTAGGCACTTTGCGAATATGTGAGGTGTTTGATTACTATGATGGCCCTAAAGTTTACTCTGTAACTAACGCATTAAATAATTATTATTTTGTTTTCTGGGCAGATGAAGTAGATAATATAGACACTTGGTTATATGTACCTGTATCGTTAAAAAGACTCAGACAAATTAGGTTAGGAGTCATAAGTATTAGAGATGCAATAATAAATTCAGAAATTGAAGTTGCCTATTTTGTTTTGCAAAATAAAAAGTTTGAGTTTGTATCAATTGATGAAACTAGTAGTAAAAATATTGAAGATCGTTTTTTGCCGCCAGCAGGTGATTACCTAGAACATGAGTATGAAAAAGAATATGTGACTAAAGAACTAGACCAGGACTTGGGTTGCTTCCTTAGGTTAAAATTCTGGAAAAACAGCAACAGTAATGTGAATTTAAGTAATGTTACAAATGTTCTCGATTCATTTAAAGACTATCTTCTTCCCTTGTTAAAGACTTACGGTTATTCAGATGGTTTAATACCATTATCAGCTTCAAAGGGGTCATTTGTTCTCAATCTAGGAATGAATAAAGGTGATGAGCTGAATGAAGTCTTAACACATTTAGTTGAAATAATTTCTGATAGTAACATTGAGAGAATCTCGTGGTATTTAAGAGAAAATAAGATCGATCCATCTACAGTTTTTCAATTAATAGATTCAATTAATAAAAGCAGTATAAATCTAGATATATTAACTTCAGATAATGAAGATGCAAGATATGAAGGGATTACAACATTATCGCCAGATTCATTATCGGATGTAAGGGATGTTCTAGAGTATATTTCTCAAAGATTTTTATCTTCAATAGATGTACCTCAAGCAGATGATATTTTACGTATTTTTGAACTTTTAGAATTAACAAAGACAAGCAGTACAATTAATGCTGAGACTTTAGGAGTTGTCCAAAGACAAATATCCTACTATAAGCAGGCAGCGAGAATACTCTATTATTTTGATAAAGATAATAACTTAACGAATTTAGGAAATAAGGTTATAGCAGCGGGAGAAGAAGAGAGGATAGAGCTGAGTAGAATACAGTTTGAGACATCGAATTGTGGTTGGGCATGGTTGAATTGGGCTGGTGCTAATAGTTTGTACGAAGTAGATATTGATTCATCCACTGATTTTATTTTAGCTTGTGCTCCATCTTTAAGTGAATCAACTGCTAGAAGAAGAGCCCAAACACTACGAAGCTGGCATAGGATACTGATAAAAGAAAGTTCAAAAAATTAAAATTAAAATTAAAATTAAAATTAAAATTAAAATTAAAATTAAAATTAAAATTAAAATTAAAATTAAAATTAAAATTAAAATTAAAATTAAAATTAAAATTAAAAATAAAATTAAAAATAAAATTAAAAATAAAATTAAAAATAAAATTAAAAATAAAATTAAAAATAAAAGGTTAGTACTCTTTTTTTCTTAATTTACTAGAGAAGCCAAGTAGTAGGATGCTGTCCTATTTGTTAAAAGCTTACCTGAACATCATACATGGCAACTGTCGATATAAATTTAAGGAATAAAATAATCGTCCAAGTTAAGCGCTACTTAACCGAACGATCTAGTTATTTTTATCCATTCAAATAAAGGATTAATAATAGTGGATAGTGAAATTAAGCAGATAAAAGAACGTTTAAAAGAAGGTAGATATGCGAATGAAGCTTCTGTTTCACAGGGTATTGTTTTACCTATATTAAACAAATTGGGGTGGCCTGTATTTAATACGTCGATCGTTATGCCAGAATATTCGCTAGAGAATAGACGTGTTGATTATGCATTATGTAACACAGCAAATAAGCCAGCAATTTTTATTGAAGTAAAGAAAGTCGGTTATGCCGATGGTGCAGAAAGGCAACTTTTTGAATATGCCTTTCATCTGGGGATACCGATGGCAATTTTGACAGACGGCCAGGAATGGAGCTTCTACCTTCCAGCTGAACAGGGCGCATATCATGAGCGGAGAGTGTATAAACTAAACCTCCTCGAGCGGTCAATAGACGAAGCGAAAGAAAGACTAAATCGATATCTAAATTATGAACGAGTTGTTTCTGGTGAGTCAATTAAATCAGCTCGAAGTGATTATCAAAAAATTACAACAATACGCGATATTGATAGTACTTTTCCTAAAGCATGGCAAGAATTATTAGATGAACAAGATTCTTTATTGTTAGATCTTCTCGCAGAAAAAGTAGAAGACCTTTGTGGCTTCAAGCCAGATCCAGATGCCTGTAGCCAATTTTTATATAACAATGTTGGTAAAACTAAAACTGTTGACCTAGTAAAAAGTAAAGGAAACGTAGCTGAGAAAGATGAAACAAGTAACAAACTAAAAATTAAGAATAGCGGGATAAAAATTAATAACTATGAATTTTTATTTCGAGGAAAAACATATAAAGCAAAATCAGCACGTGATGTAATGATTAAAGTATTTCAATTACTTAACAAAGAAGACGATTCATTTATGGATCGATATGCAGCGCGTAAACATGGTAAAAAACGTAGATACATCTCCAAAAACAAGTATGAATTATACCCCGACAGAGAAGATCTTGCTGATAGCGCTTCTGTAGAAGTAGTTGCTGGCTGGTGGCTTGGAACAAACTATAGCCGTACTAATATTCAACAAATAATTGATTTGGCAAAAGAAGTGGCCGGTAAGGAATTGGCTTCAAAGCTAAATGTAAAAGTAGTTTGAATTAATGCCTTATACATCAATAAAAGCAAAAGAAGACAGTGATAAACGATAATGATTTGTATTAGTAGTAAATAGGTACAGTACACGTTTTACACTCGCAACAGGACCAATCAATTAAAATAAACTAATCCTCGTTGAAAGCATATGCCAGTTTCCCAATTCCTTATTGAGTTTTTGTGATTGTAGCCGATACTCGGTTTCTACTTTTTGCATTTACCTCAGAATTTAGAGACACCTCAGGTAACCTATTGGTATTGTGTTCATTACCCGAAATGTCGTAGAAAAAACATCTTCTATATACGAAAATCAAGGGGTAGTATCACTTTGCTTAGCTTAAGTAGTGAATTAAAGGATACTGAGCCTTTATTCTTCATTATTACTATACAAATTAAATGAAATGGATCCGGTATAAGTACTATTGCCTTTTCGTTGGAGTGTCACCCATCAAAGTGAAGCACTGCCAATACTTCCACGAAATAGTAATTAATGAATCAACAAGGTTTGCTTGATATACTAAACTGACACTAATAATTTCTTGCTGCATCTAATGAAAATAACAATACCTACTGCGAGATAACGAAATGGCATATAACCGCACTATAGAAGAATTGGAAGCTAATGCGATTTTATGGTGGCCCGATCACCTAAATCAGGCGAATGCTGCAATTAGCGTAATACCGAAACTGATAAAGACACAAGAAGATTTCCTAAACATCATATCGTTATCTAAGAATGAGCCATTTCAAGTGTTTGATATTCTTGAGGCGAGCAAATTCCCAGCAAATTTATTCTTAAAACATTTATGTGTCTTAGCTGATTATGGTGGGGAGCCAATACAGCGCCTCGGAAGGGCTTTCGATTCGATATTTAAAACTAGTACAGAAGGGCATTCCATTTCGTTCGCATGGAATTCAAATAACTATACCTATGAATTCACTTCTCTACCCATGAAAGGGCTTGGAAATAAAAAATTATTCATTGATGGTGATGGTTTGATACATGAAAAACCACTTACAGATTTATACAAAGACATGATTGTATTACTGATGTTTGGTTCAACTTCTACTGTAAGTGAAGAGGCGGGTCTGTCAGCTTGTGAAATAGGTGCTTTATTAGGTAAAGCTGAGATATTAGAAAAATACGTAAAAGAACGCTATATCAATGTCAGCAGGATAACTGGCGGAGCGACTGCAAATACTTTAGGGCAATTGGCACAAAAAGAAATTGTCAGTTACTTATCAGATTCTCTTGGAAAAGATTATATAGTAGTGAGTAATGGTTATATACAACTAGATGGTTATGATAAAAACAATGGCATGCCATTTGATGTGGTAGTGATGAAAGGTGATAAACAAGCGGGAATTGAAGTCAGTTTCCAGGTGACTACAAATAGCACAATTGAACGCAAAGCTGGACAGGCTTCAGATCGTTTAAATCTGATGCATAGGAATGGACATCATATTGCATATGTATTAGATGGAGCAGGTAACTTCCAAAGAAGCGCAGCAATTTCAACGATATGTTCCAACAGCGATTGTACAGTTGCTTATTCAATTGCAGAATTTGACGTTTTATCTCAATGGTTAGGCGAAGTCCTTGATTAAATTTATAGATCTATTTGCGGGAACTGGTGGTATTAGACTTGCGATGGAGCAAGCTTGCACTGAAGCAGGTATAGAAACAGAATGTGTGTTTAGTTCAGAAATAGACAAGAATGCATGCCTTTCCTATGAATTAAATTTCGGGAGTAATCCGTTATCAGATATTAGAAAAATTAAAGAATTCCCTGATTTCAATTTCCTATTAGCTGGCTTCCCATGCCAAGCCTTTTCATATGCAGGAAAAAGAAAAGGTTTTGGGGATACCAGAGGAACCTTATTCTTTGATGTTGAAAGAATACTCAAGCTGAAGAAACCTGAATATTTCCTATTAGAAAATGTCCGTGGATTAATAACACATGATAAGGGTAGGACGTATCAAACGATTAAAGAAAAGCTAGAAAACATTGGGTACACTGTAGAACATCTTCTATTAAATTCAAGTAACTATGATGTCCCACAAAATAGAGTAAGAATTTATATACTTGGTGTAATGAAAAGAAAGTTAAAACTTACATTGAATAGTGATCTTGGCGCCGCAGACACACATAAGTTCAAGATAAATGCTGAAAGTAAACAAACGTTACTGTTTGGTGAATTAAACAAAAAACCCTTAACGGTAAGGGATATATTAGAAGAAGATACAGATCCAAAGTACACGTGTTCTAAGGGATTTATAAATAAACTAAAAAAAGTTATTGGTGACGATTTTACACAACTCAATGGATACAGGTTAATAGATTACCGTGGCGGTAAATCACTGCACTCTTGGGAACTAGGTGTGAAGGGACATTGTACATCTAGTGAAATTGAATTTATGAACCTACTTATTTCTAATCGACGAAAAAAGGTATTTGGTACACACCAAGACGGAAAAAGTTTAACGAGAAAACAAATCGAGACATTTTATCATGCAAATAATTTCAAAGAAGTAACACAATCGCTTATAAAAAAAGGGTATTTAAGTTGCTATGATAAAAAGTACAATCCGGTATGTGGGAATATGTCTTTTGAAGTGTTTAAATTTCTTGACCCGGATGGCATTTCCATTACCTTAACTGCATCTGATTCTAATCGCCTTGGCGTCGTTCAAAATAATATTCCTCGACGAATAACACCTAGGGAATGTGCACGACTGCAAGGCTATCCTGACAGCTATAAACTTCTCGAAAATGATAACGCTGTGTACAAGCAAATGGGAAATGGTGTATCTGTCCCCGTCATTAAAACAGTCTTATCTAATTTCATCGAACACAATTACAAAGAAAAAAGTAAGAAACGCAGGTCTAGATAACATCTAAAATAATAATAAAACGGAAGTACTCCAGAGCCCTTTAATACGGCCGGTACCCTTTAAGAAAAAGGGTCAGATTCGATTGAAACTAATTAAAAGGGTCATGACTGCAAGTATGCATTAGGGCAGGACGCCCGTAAGTAGAATAACGCAGGAGCAGTTATCTAGGAGGTAGCGAAGCAGGAAGCTAAGTTAATATTAATAGATAACACAAGGACGTTGTTGTTAGCTTACTCGTCTTCTTCTACCAGTGTCATAAGTGAAGTATTACCACCCGATGCGGTGGTATCTATGCTTACAGTTTTTTCCGTTAGTAAGCGCTGGATCAAGTGATCATAATACTCAGCGGTAATAACGGGTAATATTGCCCCTGTGCGTTTGGCTAACATTTGCACCATATAGGTTGAGCGATCACTTTCACTGTCTATGACCACACCCGCCAGGGTGTCTTCGGCTAACAACGCTTGTAGGTGAGATAGCTTAGCAACCTGGAATGCGTCTTCGGGTGCGCCAGTCGCAATAAACTGCTCGCGGAATTCTATCGCTTCCGCATAAAACAACTCAGATACCACTGAAATGACCACGTTCCCCGTTGCCAAAGCGGTCACAACGGATAAGACCCAATACTCGAATGTCACGCCTTCATCAGCGAAACAGACCAGAATGCCTCTGGGTTCGAGGTACAACACATTGGATTCACCCGTTGGACCAGGTAAAACCTTGGGTTTTTTCAGGCGCTTTTCGATACTGATCAATTGCGAACGGGCCGCGGCTAAGGTGGAATTTAAATCATCGGCGAGATCATCCACTATGCTAACTTTGGCAATCGTCGCGAGTAATTGACGGACCGAAGATAGTCGGGTATTTAAATCCGTTAGTCGCCATTCACACTCGGCATTACGTGCGTTGTTCATGAACTGGGCGGCTTGTTGCGTGGCCTCGCGATTACTTTCCAGTGCTTCATCTGTGTTTGCTGATGACTTACTAATGAGTCGCGGCGTCGATTTTTCCAACATCAGGCGTGGCAGGTAATTAGGTCCGCCCGCTTTAGGGCCGGTTCCTGAAAGTCCGCGGCCGCCAAAGGGCTGAACACCCACTATCGCGCCAATCATATTACGGTTTACATAAACATTACCCGCACGGGAAAGTTTACTTAATTCGATGGCTCTGACATCAATGCGAGTATGGATCCCCATGGTCAAACCAAAACCGGTGGCATTAATTTTTTCGACTGTTTTTTCAAGCTCATCGGCCTTGAAGCGCACGATGTGTACACAGGGGCCAAATACTTCGCGTTTGAGTATTGAAATATCTGCAATTTGATAAAGTTTGGGCGCAAAGAAAGTGCCGTTGTTAGCGGGCACCTTGCACTCATATAATAAAGTCCCATTGTGTTGCATCTCTTCTTCATGGGCTTGCAAACTAGACAAGGCTTTTTGGTCAATAACCGGGCCAACGTCAGTGGCTAAATAGGCGGGATCGCCGACACTTAATTCCTGCAGTGCGCCAATCAACATTTCAGTGACCGTATCGGCGATCTCCTCTTGCAAAAATAACACGCGAAGTGCTGAACAGCGTTGGCCAGCGCTTTGAAAGCCCGAGGCGATGACGTCATCAACAACTTGCTCAGGCAATGCCGTTGAGTCAACGATCATGCAGTTTTGGCCGCCCGTTTCGGCGATTAAAGGAACCTGTTCACCGCCTCTTTCAGCTAACGCATTAGCGATAATATTCCCGGTAACCGTTGAACCGGTAAACATGACCGCTTTGATGCGCTCATCTGGCAACAGGGTTTTTCCCACATCCGGCCCTGCAGCGATGATCGCTTGCACAACACCTGCCGGTAAACCGACATACTCCATTAACTCTAAAGCGCGTAGGGCAATCAAACTGGTTTGCTCTGCGGGTTTGGCAATCACGGTATTACCGGTGACGAGTGCCGCAGCCACTTGTCCTAAAAAGATGGCCAGGGGGAAATTCCACGGACTGATACACAACACCACGCCCCGGGGGGCTAATCTGTCATCTTCTGAAAGTTCTTCGGCACGGGCCGCATAGTAGCGACAAAAATCCACTGCTTCGCGAACTTCGTCCACGCCGTCTTTTGTGACCTTGCCAGCTTCTTTTATACACAGGGCGATGAGTTCATCCATATTGCGTTCAAGGATGTCAGCCGTGCGGCGCAAAAGATCAGCGCGTTCGCTCATTGATGTTTGTGACCAGCTAGCAAACGTGTTGTGTGCGATGTTTAACTTTTCTACCATCTGTTGCGGAGTATCGAAGCGATGAAAGCCGATTATTTCATCCACGTTGGCAGGGTTACGCACCGCATGACAACCTTCAGGTACTTGTTCTTCGCTCAACACGTGTTGGTTAAACCATTTATCAATCGCAGCCTTCAGTGGCGTGATTTGATTAATGTCGGTGACATCAAGGCCTTTTGAGTTGTCTCTTTCTGCACCATACAAGGCAATGGGTTTTTGGATCTGATCGTTATATTTATGTTTTAGCCGTTGGGTTTTTTCAACCGGATCTTCGAGCAAGGATTCTACCGGTCTGGAGTCGTCGACGATGGCATTGACAAAGGATGAATTTGCGCCGTTTTCAAGCAGTCGACGCACTAAATACGCCAGTAAATCTTCATGCTCTCCCACTGGGGCGTAGATACGGCATTGGATATTTTCTACGGTGACGATTTGATCATACAGACTATCACCCATGCCATGCAGGCATTGAAACTCAAAGCCCTCTTTATCATCCCCAGCTAATTCGATAATGACCGCGGCGGTGTAAGCATTATGCGTCGCAAATTGCGGGTAAATCGTGTCACGATAATCTAATAAGCGGTTCGCACAGGCATGGTATGACACATCGGTTGATGACTTACGGGTAAACACCGGGAAGTGTTCAAGACCATCCTTTTGTGCATTTTTTATTTCAGTGTCCCAGTAGGCACCTTTTACCAGTCTCACCATTAACTTGCGGTCGACTTTTTGGGTTAACGCCCGCAACCAGTCGATAACATATAAGGCACGTTTTTGATAAGACTGAACGGCTAAACCAAATCCGTTCCAGCCCGTTAAGTCAGGATCACTGAATACCTGTTCAATAATATCCAGTGAGATATCCAGACGTTCTGATTCTTCAGCATCGACGGTTAATCCAATGTCGTATTGTTTGGCCAGCAGACACAATGCTTTGAGTTTGGGTGGTATCTCTGCCATGACTCTCTCTCGATGAGTGAATTCATAGCGCGGATGAATGGCGGATAACTTGACTGAAATTCCGGGGCTTTTTCTAGGACCTTTGCCTTTGGCTGCCTGGCCGATTACTTTTATGGCTTGTACATAAGCATCATAATAGTTGTCAGCATCTTTTTGGGTTCTGGCACCTTCACCGAGCATGTCATAGGAATAAACATAACCTTTACGCTCTTTTTTTTCAGCGCGCTGCACCGCATCTTCGATGGTTTCGCCCATGACAAACTGTTGCCCCATGACCTTCATCGCGATGTTCATGGCTTTACGAATAACAGGCTCGCCAACCTTACCCAGCGTTTTTTTCAGGAAGCCAAACTGATTTTTTTGATCAGCATAATTAACCAAACCGCCGGTTAGCAGCAAACCCCACGACGACGCGTTAACAAAGAGTGATTCGCTGTTGTCCAGGTGTGAACTCCATTGGCCTTTGGATAACTTATCGCTGATCAATTTGTCTTGAGTACGTTTGTCCGGTACCCGCAGCAATGCTTCTGCCAAACACATCAACACCACGCCTTCGGCGGAAGAGAGTGAGTATTCTTTGAGCAGTGCCTCAACCACCCCCGTGCCTTCCTGATCATTACGAATTTGCAGCACCATTTTACGCGCTCGCTCCCAGGCACGACTGCGAGCACGCATATTGAATTCTGCATCGGGCAGAATATGTTCAACGGCAAGGTCTTCATCAATTCGATAAAAATCCCGAATTTTTTGACGAATGACTGATTCAGTGACTAGGTTACCGTCGAACAACATATACAGCTCCAAATAGCGGGATAATAAAACGCAAAAATGTACGCTTCTTTAAATAGTAAATAGGGGGCAGACCTCTTTAGTACTTTAACACTTATACTGACCCAACTTAAGAATAAAAGGGGTCAGTACCCTTTAATTGGCTTGTCCATAAACTTCTATTTCGGCTTAATGTTTTTTTCCAAGATCTGCCGGTAGTTGCGAATGCGTTGCACATAACGCACCGGCTCGGTGCCGCGGGCATAGCCATACTTGAGGGTTTTGTAGTATTTTTTTTGTGACAACAACGGCAGGACGTCTTTTAAATCAACCCAGCGATCAGGATTTTTACCCAGCCGCTCGGCCAGGATCCTGGCATCATTGAGGTGGCCAAAACCAACATTGTAAGCAGCCAGGGCAAACCAGACACGATCATCTTCATGCACCGTGTCGGGTATACGTTTGATCATGCGGCGCAGGTACCTTGCACCACCGTAAATACTTTGTACCGGATCGAGACGATTTTTGACATTAACAGAATTGGCCGTATTCAGTGTCAGCATCATGATCCCCCTGACACCGGTTGGACTTTTTGCATTCTGACGCCAGTGTGACTCCTGGTAGCCTTGCGCGGCAAGTAATGTCCAACGCAGTTTGTATTTTTTAGCCGCCCGCATAAACGTCTTCTTGTATTTTGGCAGCCGTTGCTTGATACGGCGGTGAAGGGCACGGATATCCACGTAGTCAAAAAAATCAACATGACCAAAATAACGTTCATGCCAACTATCAAGAAAACCGTTATCCTCGATGTCATCCAGCCAGTCTTCCAGTGCGTTATCCAGCCCGATCCATTTGGGCGAGAGCATCCAGGCCATGTCATCTGCCTGGCCGATGTTAAAGGCAACGACAAGCTCAGGATGGTAACGGCGGTTAATGTCGACAATAAACGAGTCGGCCAGAGTGCAGTCGATTTTTTTTCGCCAAACCTGTTCAAGCAGTTGCTCAGTGTCACTTTTACTGTCTGTTTGCCAGCGTAAGGCCGGCAGATCTTGCTGCAATGTTTTAAGGGTTTCCTGGTAACTGCTGTTATCAATAACGCGCAGTTTTAGGCCGACAAGATCAGACGGATCATTCGGTATGCGACCATTGTCGCGTCGACACACCACTTGTTGTTGTACGGCCAGATAAGCTGGCCCGAAAGCATAACCATTGTCGAGTCGGCCATCGGTGCGTGTCAGCCCCGCAGCGGCAAGGTGGCCTTCACCTGCGCTAAGCGCCTTGAGGATATCATCGACACTGTCGAGGATCTTGAAGCGGACGTTAAGTTTATGATCCGTTGCAAAACGGGTGACCAGATCATACTCCGGTCCGGTGGGACCATCCCGGCCTTCATAATAGGTCGTTGGGGCATTGCGCGTCAGCACAACCAGTTCACCTTCCTGCTTCAGTTGCTGCAATGTTTCATCAGTGCACGCCGTCAGACAGAGTGTTAGCAGGGTGAAAGTGATTATTCCTAATGTCCGCATGCGTATCATGTTTCTTTTGGTTATTAAAAAGGAATAAAAGGGGTCAGTGACAAATGTAGCGCATTCTCATTTGTATTAGTACCATCCCCCGATAGTTTATATTGTACCCCTTACCATTCTCGTGACAGAATCGGCGCATGAGTGACCATGAATACCTTTCCATCATAAAATCCCTTTCTGATCGTATTGTAGAAGCGCAGGAGCCTATCCGTATTCTTGATGCCATTAAATGGAATGATGACATCCAGCAGGCTTTTTTTGCCAATAAGTTCTGTAAAGAGCCAGCGGTAGATGAACGCTATTACCAGGGCAACCCGCTTGGCTATGATCCCGGCAAGCTTCGCCAAACCTTTAAACAGATAAGTGATGACGTTATTAGTCGGCTTGGCAGTCAGGATCCGGCGGGTAATATTATGTCGCGGATGTGCCGTGAGTATTTACGTGTGCTGGATATGCTTGATGCACGGGGGACACCGGAGTTTTCTGTTATCGCGCAGGGGCTTTATGGTCGTTCGACCGATACCTTTCACGTCGGTGGTCCGACGGTTGCGGATTTGGGCAAGGTGCTGGATAGATCCTTGCGGCAAATCGATCATCGTATGTTTTTGGAACAAGCGCCTAAAACGATTCCAACGCGTGATGCCGTGCCCTTATTACAAAAGCGCTTGGATAAAATCTTCACCGATCCGCGTGCGCGGGTGAACGTGATGGAAAGTGATGGCATTGTTGCTGATGCAGCGGCCGGCTCAGACTATATTAAGTTACGCACGGATTCTTTTTTTAGTGAACGTGATTTGCGTAATCTCGAGGCGCATGAAGGCTGGGTGCATGTGGGCACAACCCTCAATGGTGGCTTACAACCTATTTGTACTTTTCTTTGCAAGGGAACGCCGTCAGACACCATTACCCAGGAAGGGCTGGCGGTGTTTGTTGAGATCATTTCGTTTAATTCTCATCCGGCGCGTTTGCGACGCATTGCAGATCGTATTCGTGCGATCCAGTTTGCTGAAGAGGGCGCAACGTTTTTGGATATCTTTCATCTGTTTGCCAGCGAAGGACGCTCTGCCCATGAAGCGTATACCGCGACGGCGCGTGTCTTTCGCGGCAGTCGGCCTGAGCTTGGACCGTTCACAAAAGATCTCTCTTACAGTAAGGGCTTTATACTTGTTTATAATTTCATACGACTGGCGGTGCGACTGGGCAAGATTGATCGTATTCCCTTATTGTTTTGTGGCAAGTTGGCGATTGAAGACATGGGCACACTGGCGAGGCTCTCGGAGCGGGGGATTGTGGTGCCACCCAAATACATGCCGCCACCACTGGAAGATCTAAACGCAATCACCGCCTGGATGGTTTATTCAAACTTTTTAAACAAGATCGATCTGGGTTTGCTTGAGGCTGATCTTGCACCGATGTTGGCGTAAGCTTGGTAAATAAGGGTTAGCGACAAAAGATTCTCATGTACGTTAGTATGAGCCATGTTAGTTAACGTAAGGAATTAAGGTTATGTACAAGCGAATTTATATGGGCGTGTTGGTCGTTTGCCTCACCGCTTTGATGACGGTGGTTAATGCGGATAATGGCAGTGTGGTGACGGATATCAAACAGGGTTCCACGAAAGTATGGGGCGAAGTGAAGGAGACATCAAAGGATGTCTGGAAGGCCACGAAGGAAGTGAGCAAGGATGCGAAAGAAGAGGTTAAAAAGGGTTCTGCACAGGCATGGAAGGATACCAAAGAGACGTCAAAAGCGGCAAAAGAAGGCTCTAAAAGTGTATGGCAGTCGATTAAAGATTTCTTCAATTAATAGTAAGCGTGTTCAATTTCTGGAGGTTACCGTGAAAAAAATCATTTTTGTTTCAGCAGTATTGGTATTGGTCAGCGCTTGTAACGAGGAAAAGAGCAACCCGGTATCGAGCAAGTCGTCAGATACGTCGATGAGCTTTTTCATTTCCAGTGTCGGTGGTGGCGACGGTGCTAATTTTGGCGGAATTGAAGGCGCCGATGAGCTTTGTCAGGATCTTGCTCAGGACGCAGGTGCTGGTAACAAGACCTGGCGCGCTTACCTGAGCAAGAGCGGTCGATATAATCCAAAAACGCCAGAAAACAATGCGCCCTCGATTCATGCCCGCGACCGAATTGGATCAGGCCCTTGGTTTAATGCTAAAGGTGTTTTGATCGCCCGCGACGTGCAGCACCTGCACAACGGCAACAATATCAACAAAGAAACCGGGCTCAACGAAAAGGGCGAAGTCATTAACGGCCGTGGCGATAACCCTAACCGACACGATATCCTTACCGGATCACGTGCGGACGGCACTGCGTTCTCACCGCACATGGATTTCACTTGTGGCAACTGGACGAGAAACGAAGAGGGCAACGCCGGCGTGGGGCATCATGATTTAACCGGCCCAATGTCAGATAACTGGGCCACTTCCTGGAACTTCTCACACTTCAGCAGGGGCTGCGGCCAAAAGGCACTCCAAAGCTCCGGCGGTGACGGCTTGTTATATTGTTTCGCAACTGATTAGAATTTAGGGTCAGAGTTAAAACTCAGAATAGTTTTGACTCTGACCCTAATTATGGGTTCAGAGAATAATCACCGGATCACCGATGCTGAATGTGCCGCTTTCAATGACGCGTACACAGACCCCACTATTGTGGCGAAGGGCGCGTCCAATCCCCCGACCTTCGACCTGATCGATGTAGGCACAAGGTGGTCTCGGCTTTTGGTATTCGAAAACAGCCGGCCCAATTTTGAAGCGCTTTTTTACTAATGCTTTGGGCTTGATGCCGCCAACAACCAGATTGCGACGGTGTGCGCCACCATCAAGCACGATATCGGTTCGTTTCTGCGCGTGTTTTAATTCGTGTTCGGTGATCAGGGTGACCTGGCAGCCATCTGTAAATTTCCAGTGCCCGGTGTTGTCATGGTAGCGGTCTTTTTCCAGGCCAAGGTTGCGGTCAGCGTAGACACTGCTAATGGCCTGCATAGGTTGGCCAGCACCTGAAGCAATGAAAATGGCTTTAAGTGAGGCGCTTGGCTTATGCTGCAATGCTTTGAAGCCCCGCGTTATCGTCGACACGGCATGGCTTATTTTATGACCTAGGTTTTGAAAGGGTTTCATAAGGTTTACAGTTGGCAGTAAATTTCCTACGGCATTATAAACGCTTACCACTGGGCTGAAGCTGAGACGTCGGCAAGCTCAATTCCCCTTCACTGGAAAAGCGTGAGCCACCTAGGCCGACGCCGCCGAAGCGGCCCTGCAGCCGATACTGGATCTTCGGATTATCATGGTTCTCAGACAGCGTGATGAGTTGGCGGACGATAGCGAAGGCCGACACTGTAACAGGTACCGTGATCAGTGTTTCACCAAAAGGCGGCACGCTACCGCTCTGATTGCTGACGCCGCTGCCGAAGTCCTTACCCGCTAGTTCTAGATCAAGCGATACACCATTGAAGTCGAGCGGACTTTCATCGGGATTCTGCACCCGTAAAGTGACCGCAAAGCGGGCTTCCAGCCCCTCGCCGGGTAACGATTCCAAGCCCGCCACAGTGATGCGTACCGGTTCGCGCAGACCCAAGCTAGCGCAACCGGCAAGCAACACACATAGCAGGCCCAATAGAAGATAATTCCGTATCATCGGCATGTTGAGCATTCCTGTCATTTATAATAAGTGGGGTCAGAGCACAGTCTACTCTAATAAAGATATCTGTTTATATATTTGAAAGAAAGTATTTCTACAAGGAGGTAGAAATGGCACGTAAAGCAAGATTTACCCTGCAGGGCGTCCGCAACATGTTATCCAAAGAGGGAATAATCGATCAATGGTGTCTGATCCCTTTAATCTAGGTATAATTAGCCCCCGAAATTTTACTTGAGAGATCATCATTAATTCCAACGATAATAAAGAAATAAATCAGATACCCGCACCTGTAACTTTATCAAATTCTGCTGAATCTGTATCAGTAGCTAATACACAGTTTAAGATTGCCACTTTCAATTTATTTAACTACGTTGAGCCACCCAATGCTTATTACGATTTTGATCGTATTTACAGTGCTGAGCATTGGCAGAAAAAACAACGCTGGGTGATTGAATACTTGCGTGAATATGAGCCTGATATTATTGGGTTTCAAGAGGTTTTTAGTGCTGAGTCATTAAAAGCGTTAGTTGCCTCGCAAGGTTATGCTTATTTTGAAGTGGTTGATGAACCTGAAGTGATTGATGATTTTATTTATAAGCAGCCTGTTGTCGCCATTGCATCTCGTTTTCCTATCGTTGATATTAATTCGGTCAAACCAAACACTGAACTCGCACAAACATTAGGCTTGACTGATGACTTCTCTTTTAGTCGTAAAGTATTAAGGGCAACGATTGACGTTCCGCATGCGGGCAACTGCGATTTTTATGTTGCGCACTTTAAATCGAAACGTCCAATGATCGAAATTGATAAGCAAGATGCAAATCGTTCGGCAGAACAAACGATTATTGAAAGCTTAAAAGCAGATGTAGCGGGTGGTTGGGGCTCAACCATACGGCGGGGCAGTGAAGCGACGTTGTTAATGATTGATATGATTGAGCGACGTGAGATGACGGGTTACCCCATGGTCTTAATGGGTGATTTTAATAATACCTTGGCTGATGGTGTGTTAAGCCATTTACTGACAAACAGCTTACGTTTTGTTTCTGAGATTGACAGCGAGGCCTATCTTGCTAAGTATTGTTTAAACGATGTCTGGGATTTGTTTCAAGTGGCTCAATCTAATGATGCCAATGAAAACTATGACGCAAATGAAGTTGATGACTCAGATGTAGCAATCAATCAAAATAATAAAGTAGTGCGTAGCCCAACACATTATTTTGGCGGCAGAGGCTCGGTACTCGATTACATTTTAGTGTCATGTGAATTTGATGCCGGTTATCTGGACAGTCTTTTTGAAGTTAGTGCTTATCATACCTACAACCGGCATTTAATTAATCCTATTTTCGATCGTGATGGCGAAAGTACAGATCATGGCATTGTGTTAGCGACATTAACCTTAAGATCATGACGGCAAATAATCGACAATAAAAGGGAAACAGGGGTTAGAGTGAAACAATATGAGTGTTATTAATAAATTAGTGGCGCTGGTTGAGCGGTTGTATGAGGAGTCTGAAAATTATTCCGAAAACATATCAGATGGTCAGCTTTGGTATAACCGCGGATATGCCAACGGTATCGTGAGTTTTTTAAATGCGCGTGGCCATACGGATGAAATGAACCACCTTAAATTGGATGCCGAAAATTTATATCATGGTGAGCAGGTGATGGAATGGCATAAAGCTTATCATCACGGGTTCGAGATGGGGTTGCGTGAATCGGCTGAGGTTTGCCCTTAAGTGAAAAATCAAATAAATTTCCCATTTGTTGTAATCTAACGCTTATAGTATTACGGAGATGCCATTTTGAAATACATCAAGTCTAGACATAATCTTGTTCATGAAATGAAGTCGAAAACGGTTGATATTGAAATCACGATTGAAGATGATCTCGTTGAATTAAGTTTAGTGCTTGGTGATGATATTGGCGAAGGGTCACCCTCAATCCGTAGTTGTAAGGATCTTAACCAAGCAAACAATAGAGCCCGTACACTCGTGCAAAAATATAAAGCCAAAGGCTTTGATTTAGTGAATGACGAACAAAATATTAATGAAGAGGTAGAGGAGTCCATTGAGTCACCGCCTGTTCATGAAGCACCCATTTTAAAAATTGTGAAGTGATTTATAATCACAACCTGATTATCAGTCCTCTATTCATCAGTAGTAGAAGACGGGTTGAAATATTTCGACGAAGGATGATAGATGAGAATTTGTGGTGTTGATTTAGCAGGAAATGATGCGATTATTTGTTTACTTTTTCTAGAAAATAATCAGTTTAATATACCCGAATGCCGAGTGCGAAAATTGACGTTAGCCAAAGCTCACTCTCGTGAAGATCTCCAATATTTTAAAAAGTCATTCGCCAAACTGATGAGCGACTATAAGGTTGAAAAGGTTGCTATAAGAGAGCGTATGCCCAAGGGGAAATTTGCAGGTGGTGCAATTAGTTTTAAGTTGGAGGCTGCCATTCAGCTTATTTCAGAGATAGATGTAGAAATCCTTTCGCCTTCACAAATTAAAACCGCGCTGAAGGAAAGCCCGTTACATA
>Ga0316205_10000644_pt1 | contig 58380 bp, 55 predicted proteins | sample 3monthpyrite_MG_FD_204941 | JGI IMG/M metagenome (GOLD analysis project Ga0316205, IMG submission 204941) | Microbial mat bacterial communities from mineral coupon in-situ incubated in ocean water Damariscotta River, Maine, United States -... | ecosystem: Environmental > Aquatic > Marine >...
TAATGATTTTTGAGGTAATTTTATAATAAACGAAGAACCGACTCCATGGGTACTTGATGCATTAATATCTCCGCCCAATAACTGACAAAAGCGCTGGCTGATGACGAGTCCAAGGCCGGTGCCGCCATATTTTCGTGTTGTCGTTGAATCTGCCTGGGTGAATTCATTAAACAGCTTTTTCATTTGCTCTTCGGTAATTCCAATACCGGTATCGCTGACCTTGAAATAAATCCAGTCTTTTTGATCATCATGATGGGAATATATTTCCAGGGTAACGGCACCATCGCTGGTGAATTTGCAGGCATTACTGAGCAGGTTAAAAAGGGCCTGCTTCAAACGCATGATATCGGTTTGGATTTTATCCTGTTCCAGCGAGCATAGACAGGCAAGTTCATTTCTGTTCAATTGTGCAAGCGGTGTAATGGTCACGAGGATTTCATTGACCAGGTCTTTAATGCTGTATTCCTCAATATTTAATTCCAGTTTACCAGCCTCTATTTTTGAAAGATCGAGAATATCGCTAATGACTGAAAGTAAGTGTTTGCCTGAAGATTGAATTTTAATGAGGTCAGTGTGCATCTGTTCTCTACCTTCATCAGCAGCTTCCTCGGCCAGCATTTCACTATATCCGATAATAGCATTCAGCGGTGTGCGTAGTTCGTGACTCATATTCGCGAGGAAAGAACTTTTTGCTCGGCTGGCTTCCAGCGCCTGATCTCTGGTCAGTTCAAGTTCCTGTTCATAATGTTTGTTGTCGCTGATATCACGTATGATGCAGATCGAATTTCCCATGGAGTTATCATTGTTATTGTCGATTTTGTAGGCAGTGATAGATACAGGCACAGGCTCGTCATTATTTTTTATCAGCATAGATTCCTGATCCTGTATATCATTATGCGCGTGTAGCCAGTTCTTGATATTAATCCAGTCGTGTTTGTTGACGAATAAACCGGAAATATTCGATCCGATTATCTTTTTGGGGTGGTAATGAAATTGAGCCACGGATGGGCTGGCATTTACAATGGTGCCGAAGCTGTTGATTTCCAGGAAAGCATCCGGTATTGAATTAAAGATAGACCTGTATCGTGCTTCACTGTTACGCAGGTCGGCTTCAGATTTTTTACGCTCGGTGATATCGCGCAGAACACCTTGAACAGCCACAGGTTGATTATGTTCATTAAACACCAGACGCGTACTACAGGATGCAGGCCTGACCTCTCCTGCTTTATTGATCAGCATTAATTCAAAGTCATTAACAAAGCCATGCTTGCTTAGTATTTCAAACAGATCCTCTCGCTGAGCGGGGTTAGCATAAACTGAAATAGCGGGTTTGCCAATGAGTTCATCAGGGTGGTAACCATAATGAGATTCGACCGAAGGGCTGAGGGCCGTCAGAATGCCATTCATGTCAGCTTCATAATAGGTATCCTGAAAAGATTCAAAGATGCGACGGAAGCGATGTTCGCTATCACGTAGTGCCTGTTCAGTCCGCTTGCGTGCGGTGATGTCACGAAGCGTACCTTCAAAGGCGACGATAATATTATTATCACGCACCGCATTAAGATTCAGTGAGCAGGTAATCGATTCACCATTTTTATGTACATAGTCAATTTCATAGTCAGTCAGGTAGCCCTGTTTGGAAAAAGTTGCCAGCAATTCAGTTCTGGCATCTGATCTGGCATAAAATTGCTGTGCGTTATGGCCAATCATTTCTTCAGGTGTGTATCCCAGCAGTCTCTCGCAAGAGGGGCTGATAAATTGAATGGAGTCATTTTCTGTTCTGAAATAGACGTCTTGTATAGATTCAAATATCCGGCGAAATCGTTGTTCCTTGGTTTCCAGTATTTTTTCGTGATCCTTGCGCTGGCTTATATTACGCGCAATACCTTCAATGCCTTTTGCCAGTCCTTCAGCATCAAAAATAATATGAGCGGATACGGAAAAAGGAATGCTGTCACCGGTTTTAGGTTTTAATTCAATTTCGTAATCATTGATGTAACCAAGATCGAGGAGTTCATTAATTAATACGTCGCCTGATTCCTGGCTTGCATACAGGTGATTTATTTCCATCCTCATGAGTTCATCTGTCATGTAGCCGAGGTGGTTAAAGGCTGACGGGCTGACAAGGTCGAAAGTGCCGTCAATATTCAGATAAAAATAAATATCATCAATCGTTTCAAAAATACCGCGGAACTTTTCTTCATTTTTTCTTAATTCAATTTCATATTGTTTACGAACATCTATATTATGGGCAATACCCTGCACGCCAACGGGATGTCCGTCTATAATAATTAAACGATTGGATACTTCAATCCAGAAGGTGTCGCCATTCTTCTTTTTCACCTCAATTTCATAATGGCTGCTTTCGTTCACACCAGAAAGTTTATTCTGTAGTGTTTTGCTGACAGATTCATGGTAATCCGCGACTACTATATCCTTGATATTCAGACGTAGAAATTCTTCACTACTATAACCAAATTCATTGGCAGCGGTTTCATTGATGTTGATGAAATGACCAGATAAATCATGTGAATAGGTGAAGTCATTCATATGCAAGGTGACTTCTTCCAGTGATTGCACTGCAATCCTATGTTGACGTTGCAACTCAAACTGCTCACTGATATCTTCAATGACCGCTGCATTTAACGCGCAGGCATCCTGGTGCATATTTGCTGTCAGCAGCTTCCAGCGAGTGACCCTGTTGTTCTCTGTGCCGTTTTCAGATATTAGCTGTGCTGATGAATGTCTGGATAACGTGGCCAGCAGTTGATGCGCCTGTACTCCAAATAATTCTACGAGCGTGTAATTAAGCGCATCATCGGCACTATAACCAAACAATTGTGTAGCCGATTTATTCCAGGTCTGAACCTGTCCGGAATGGTTCCAGGCAACGACGGCGAGTGGAAATTGGTCAGCGACTGTCTCCAGGAATAATTCGGTATCCGTCGCCTGTTTATTTGCCATGTACTGCTTGTCCGATATTGGAATGATGAGGTCGAATTATGTAAAGTAAGTGCTAATATACTAACTTGATTTTTTTACGTTATTAGGTTTATATCTATATATATCTGAAAATCCGAATAAAACTTTAGTCTTAAATTGCAAAAACTATTATAAATAAAGAAGGGAAACATGAAGAAAAAGGTTTTTCTCCCGGTTGTTGCTTTTCTCGCTGTTCAAGCTACCTATACACCTGTTAATGCCATAGAATTTGAAAATAAAGGTGTCAGTGGTCATTTTGATACAACCATCTCGTGGGGAGCCTCAAGACGAATTCAGTCACGTGACCCGGCACTGGTGGCTATCAGTAGTGGTGGCAGCGGTTTTTCATCCAATGTCGACGATGGCAACCTGAATTACAATAAAGGCCTGATTTCCAACGCCATCAAGGTGACTCATGACCTGGATGTCGACTATGAAAATTTTGGCGCATTTGTTCGTGGTAGTTATTTTTATGACTTCGTAAACAACGATAAAGCCGGCCTAACAAAACAGGCAAAGGATAAAGTCGGTAAAGATATACAGTTACTCGATGCCTATGTGCGCGGCAGTTTTGAGCTGGGTGGCAGGCCACTGGACATACGTGCCGGTAACCAGGTCGTTAGCTGGGGTGAAAGTACCTTTATCCAGAATTCAATCAATGTACTCAATCCTATCGATGTTTCCAAATTTCGTATCCCCGGTGCCGAGCTACGCGAGGCACTTTTGCCAGTACCGATGCTATGGGCTTCACATGAACTTACAGAGAATTTGAGTCTGGAGGCAGTGTATCTGGCTCGTTTTGAGCATACCGAAATCGATCCGCCTGGTACCTACTTCAGTACCAATGATTTTGCCGGTGATGGTGGTCAATATGTCACCACAGGTTTCGGTTTTGTGCCGGATTCGATTTGTACCGCACCCCCGCCAGTACCGGGAGATCCAACTTTCGCGACTTATTTTGCCCGATGTGTGCCACGTGCCAATGATCGCGATGCCAAGGATAGCGGTCAATATGGCCTGGCTTTACGCTGGCTGGTTCCCGAGCTGAATGATACTGAACTCGGCTTTTACTATATGAATTATCACAGTCGCTTACCCATGATTAGCGCCATAGCAGCCTCTACCGTCGGTGCGGCCAGTACCGGCGCCTACTTTATTGAATATCCCGAAGACATTCAGTTATTTGGTATCAGTTTTAACACTGAGCTCAGTCAATCCGGCATCGCACTACAAGGAGAGTTGTCGTACAGGAAAGATGCGCCATTCCAGATTGATGACGTTGAAATACTGTTTGGCGCATTGCGACTGGATTTGGCGGGTATACCAACACAGTTGAGTGGTTATAATCCAGGTGATGTCGTCCAGGGCTATAAACTACTGGATGTAGTTCAATATCAAATGACCGCGACCAAATTATTTGGCGCGAGCAATCCATTTGGTGCTAATCAGCTGGTGTTGCTGGCTGAAGCAGGCATCACGCATGTCACCAACATGCCGGATAAGTCGGTATTACGGTTTGATGGACCGGGGACCGGACGTCCTGGTGATCCCACAGCGGGTGCATTGACAGTGCCGGGCGGTTCCTACCAGGAAGATGGATTCGCTGATGCGACTTCGTGGGGTTACAGAATAGTTTCACGCCTGGATTACGACTCCGCACTGGGCGCTGCAACACTATCGCCACGCATCGCATTTGCGCATGATGTTAATGGCACATCGCCGGGCCCTGGCGGTAATTTTATCGAAGGCCGGCGGGCGCTGACATTGGGCATGGGGATGAACTACCTGAATCGGTGGACTGCTGATGTCAGCTATACCCGGTTTTATGGAGCAGGTGGATTTAATCTGATCAATGATCGCGATTTTATTGCCATGAACGTCAAGTATTCTTTCTAGGGTAAACACATGATGAGTATAAAAACTATATTGCTTGGCAGTATGCTGAGTATCGTAACTGTCAACATCGCCAATGCAGCCATCAGTGCACAGGAAGCCGCCAGACTGGGAAATGACCTGACCCCATTGGGCGCCATCAAGGCTGCGAATGCCGACGGCAGTATTCCAGCCTGGACAGGCGGATTAACACAGCCACCGGCTGGTTTTCAGGCAGGTGCACATCATAGTGATCCCTATACGTCAGACAAGATTAAATTCAGCATCGATGCATCCAACCTGGAGCAATACAAGGACAAGATAAGCCCCGGGCAGATCGCCATGTTGAAAAAATACCCTTCTTTCAAAATCAATGTTTATCCAACACAACGCAGCGCTGCATTTCCGCAGAAGATTTATGATGCCACAAAAAAGAATGCTACGACGGCATCATTGACTGATAATGGTAACGGTATCGCCGGCTCTATTATCGGCATTCCTTTTCCAATACCAGCCAGTGGTCTCGAAGCTATCTGGAACCATATTGTGCGTTTCCGTGGAAAAGCGGTGCAGCGCTGGATCAACCAGGCAGCTGTGACCGCTGGTGGTAAATACACGCTGGTGAAACTCGAAGACGAATTCGATTTTCAATACGTCAAGGAAGGTGTCGAGCTCAGTGATCTCGATAATATACTGTTATATTTCAAGCAGGAAGTAAAAGCCCCTGCACGCCTTGCCGGTAGCGTGCTACTGGTACATGAAACCTTTAATCAGGTAAAAGAGCCGCGACATGCGTGGACCTATAACCCGGGGCAACGTCGTGTGCGCCGGGCACCCAACGTTTCGTACGATAACCCCGGAACGGCATCCGATGGTTTAAGAACCAGTGATGACTTCGATATGTACAATGGTGCACCGGATCGTTATGAGTGGAAATTACTGGGTCGCAAGGAAATGTATGTACCCTATAACAGCTATCAGTTGCACTCCGATAAGATAGAGTACAGCGATGTGCTCAAGGCCGGCCATATTAATTCAGACCTGGCACGTTATGAACTGCATCGTGTCTGGGTTGTGGAAGCTACATTGAAATCCAATGCGCGCCATATTTATGGCAAGCGGGTTTTCTATATTGATGAAGATAGCTGGCAAGTAGTTATGGTTGATAAATATGACAACCGTGGTCAGATCTGGCGTGTCAGTGAAGGTCATGTGATTAATTATTATGATCAACCCCTGTTATGGACAACACTGGAAGTGCATTATGATTTACAGTCCGGCCGTTACCTGGTGCTAGGGCTTAATAACAAGGAAAAGATGTATGATTTCAGTATCACACGCCAGAAATCAAACTATACACCTTCATCATTGCGGCGCGCCGGAAATCGTTAGCGACAATTGCAGTATTTATTGTCTTGCTGAAATTTTACGCAAGCGATAATGCGAATGATGTTGCCGCATAAAAAAGTCAGTTTTGTCAGGCAGGTAAACTGGCTGATACTGACTTTTTTTATGAGCTGCGGACAACTGTTCGCGCAATCAGCAGTCTCCTCTGAGCCATCAGACATGGCATCGCGATCACTGTTACTGGATATCACCAGGGCAGGCAAGACAGTGATTGCTGTAGGTCAACGTGGGCATGTGATTCAATCTCATGACTGTGGCCGCAACTGGCAGCAAATAACAGTACCTACCCGAACCGCATTAACCAGCATCTATTTTCTCAACGATAAAACCGGCTGGATCGTCGGTCACGATGGCATCATCATGAAAACAACCGATGGTGGCAACCAATGGGTCATTTTGCATGAGGACATAGCAGCAGAGCAACCATTGTTTGATGTGCTGTTTATTAATGAGAATAAAGGCTTTGCTGTGGGTGCCTATGGCGCCTTTCTGATGACAGAAGATGGTGGACAGCACTGGGTCAGCAAACCGCTTTATGGTGAGGATGATTTTCATTTGTACTCCATCGTGCGCAGGCAGACGGGAGAATTGCTCGTCAGCGGCGAAGCGGGCTCGGTGTATTTGTCGATCAATAATGGTGCTAGTTGGGAAAGGCTGAAAACCCCTTATGAAGGCAGCTTTTTTGGTAGCCTCATTGTAAATGATGACAAGCTACTGGTTTTTGGTATGCGTGGCAATATCTATAGTTCATCAGACCTTGGATACAGCTGGAATAAAATCACATCTGAGAGTACTTATGCCTTGTCTGCTGGAATTCAGTTAAAGGATCAATCGATTTTATTGGCAGGCGATGCAGGTGTATTACTCACCAGTATCAATCAGGGAAAAACATTTGCCAGCGTGCTATCAGGCAAGCGTACGCATAAGTCTGCATTGGTTGAATGTGCCGATGGTGGACTACTGGCCGTGGGTGAAGCAGGCGTTGAAACGGTGCGCCAATGACCGACAAAAAGACACTGTGTAACAGTATTGCTCAATGGGTTTTTCGTCATCGACCTCTGGTATTGTTACTATTTGCATTGGTAACCCTGTTGCTGGCCTATTCCGCTACCCATGTGCGACTGGATGCCGGGTTTAAAAAGTTACTGCCTGCCAGTCATGAATACATGCAAACATTTTTCAAGCATCAAAAGGAATTTGGTGGTGCGAACCGTATATTGATTGCCATATCAGTAAATCAGGGGGATATATTTACTGAAGCCTTTTTCAAAACGCTCAAGGCAGCAACTGACGAAGTTTTTTTCATTCCAGGTATTGAGCGTTCTTCAGTCACTTCATTGTATACACCAAACACACGGTTTGTAGAAGTTGTCGAAGGTGGCTTCGCTGGTGGCAATGTTATCCCTGCTGATTTTGTTGCTACTGAGCAAGGTTTTAATGTTGTGCGCTCAAACCTGCTCAAATCCGGTAAACTGGGCCGCCTTGTTTCCAGTGATTTCAAGAGTGCGATCATCCGCGCCAATCTGATTTCTGCCAATGAAAACCAGAAAATAGACTATATTGATCTGGCTAATCGTCTGGAAAAGCTGCGTCAACAATTTGAAAATGAAAATATTGATATACAGATCATTGGTTTTGCAAAACTGATTGGTGATGTAGTTGAAGGACTGAGCGATGTAGGCCTGTTCTTTATTGTCACCTTGCTGGTTACGGCCATGCTTATATATATTTACACGCGCTCAATTATGCTGACGCTGTTACCGATGAGTTGTTCTTTCATGGCGGTCATCTGGCAACTGGGGTTATTGCCTGTCATAGGGTATGGCATTGATCCGATGTCTATACTGGTGCCGTTCCTGGTATTTGCCATTGGCATCAGTCATGGTATCCAGATGGTAAATGCCGTCAGGGTCGAGGCCGGACGTCGTGAAGATCCGCTAAAAGGTTCTATCGCAGCATTCCGTCAATTACTGGTGCCCGGTAGTGTGGCATTGATCAGTGATACTTTGGGATTTCTGACAATTTTATTAATAGACATTGGCATCATCCGTGAAATGGCTATTGCCGCGAGTGTTGGTATCGCCGTGATACTGCTGACGAACCTGTTTTTATTGCCCGTGTTGTTGTCTTATATGCCTGTTCGATGTTTCAGTAAAACACGGGTGAGTCGCTATACGCCTCAATGGAAATGGTTTGCTGAAATCTTTACCCCTAAAAACTCTGCCTTGATTGTGCTGCTGGCTTCAGTGCTACTTGTCCTGGGTCTATGGAAAAGTGGAGATCTCAAAATTGGGGATCAGGAAGCGGGCGCCCCCGAATTGCATGCTAATTCACGTTACAATCAGGATATTAAAAAAATTACCAGTCAGTATGCCATCGGCGTCGATGTATTAACGGTGATTGCAGAATCAGAAAAGGGCGCTTGCACCAACTATGAGTTAATTGAGGAAATAGATCGTTTTGCCTGGCGTATGCAAAACACAGACGGCGTGCAGTCCGTAATCAGCCTGCCGCAAGTGGCTAAAATCGTCAATGCCGGCTGGAATGAAGGTAATCTTAAATGGCGTGTATTATCACGCAACCAGTTTGTACTGGCGCAATCGGTAACACCTTTTGATACCGGTACCGGCTTGCTGAATTCAGACTGTAGTGTCATGGCTGTCTATGTCTTTACGAAAGATCACAAGGCGGCAACCATTAGCGGCATTGTCGATGCGGTGAAACAATATCAATTTGAAAAAACACAGGATAAAGTTAACTTCAGGCTAGCCAGCGGCAATGTTGGTGTTATGGCTGCAACGAATGAAGCCGTGTCAGAAGCACAGGTGCCGATGCTGGTATATGTGTATGTCGCGATTATCATTCTTTGTATAATAGGGTTTCGTTCGGTATTGGGAACCCTGTGCATTGTAATACCATTGGCACTGGTATCCATTTTAACCTATGCATTAATGGTGTATCTGAATATTGGCTTGAAAGTGGCGACGTTGCCGGTAGTCGCGTTAGGCGTGGGCATTGGCGTTGATTACGGTATTTATATCTACAGCCGTTTACATGAGTTCATGGATGATGGTCTGCCGATCAGGGAGGCATTATTTAAAGCCTTTACCACGACCGGGCATGCAGTACTTTTCACCGCATTGACGCTGGCGATGGGCGTCAGTACCTGGATATTTTCAGCGCTGAAATTCCAGGCGGATATGGGTATTCTTTTAACGTTTGTCTTTCTCGCCAACATGCTGGCAGCGATGATCCTGTTGCCGGCACTGGCGGTGCTGATCTTCAACAACAAAGAGAAAAAAGCCTAAGGCCGTTGTGGGTAACAAGATTTCCGGTAACTAGTCGGCGTTGTCAGTTCTTCAGATCCATTTCATCGGCAACACCGTCGAGCGCACCACTAATTTTGTTGTCCTTGATTTCAACTATTTTACCAACACTGAGGGCGCTGAGAAACTGGCCTCTTGATATAGTGACATCATCGATTTTGAAATCGGTAGTAGCATCCGAAGTATAGGTGACGCCAAGGATGGTGACACTTTCCTGTCCGGGGGTGGTATTGTTGATGGCCGTGACTTGACCTTTCAGTACGGCCTCACCATTCGGATCATTGGTTTCCCGTTTCAGGTCAGTCACAATAATATCTCCGCCATTGTCGAAGGCCTTGATATCAAGAAAATTGCCGACAACGATGTCCTGCAGTGTCAATGGATTGGAACTGGTGTCATCTTCAAACTTGGTCTGGCTATTGACGGTCACGGTGACGCTCTGGCCTGCAAAATCCAGTGAAATTTTCTGGTTGCGAGCATCAACCGCAGAGACATTGGAATCTATCTCGATTTCACCTGTACGTCCCTCGACCTCGCTGGCCACCAAAATGCCGCTGCTAAGTGTACCTTCGACCTCGACTTTGACATTATTGGCCAAGGTCAGGTTAGAGGGGCTGAAGCTGGCACTACCGGCATCTATTAGCTGGCCATTGACCATGAAATTCGAGTCATTCACATAGTTGCTAATAAAGCCCTCGACTTCGATGTCAGAGTCGTTGTTATCAAACAGGTCCTCATCAAGCTTGATTTCAGCCGCAGAGATTTCAGTGGTGTTATTCAGCGTGCCTTTAACCTCGAGTGCGAGGCCGGTGTTGATGCCACCGGGGACTGTCAGGTCATTAGGGTTGTTAATGGTCAGGCTGGTACTATCAACTAAAAGCGTAAAACTGGCGGTTGAAGTGGCAGTGACAATTCCATTCACTTCGACGGCCGTGCTTCCCGGGTTCAGTGTCCCTGTTTTTTCAATGCGAGAGGCTTGTAACTGCCCAGTGGCATCCAGGTATCCACTGGCTTCAACGACATCGTTTTGCACGATGGAATCAAATGTAAATCCAGTGCCGTCAAATACCGTGCTGCCATCGCTGGCGACAACGGTCCGTCCGAGGACAGTAAAGGTCTTGGTATTGGTATTGGTATCCAGTACGGGAGTGTTGGCAACAGGGCCTTCGAGTTCGATGTCTACATTAATAATATCCGCTGTACCGGTACTGCCATCGGCATTGATCTGGCCACGAACAGTAACCACCATGCCCAGCTTGAGTTCAGACACTTGTGACAGGTCGCCATTGACAGTTGAGTTAACGGTCTCAAATTCCACGCCGTTAACAAAAATACTGCCAAAACCTGAAATGGTGCCACTGGATGTAATACCGGTACCGCCTATACCAGCACTGCCGCCGCCACCACAGGCGAACAGCGTAAAAGTGAAAATAGAGATGATGAGACTATGCAGTAAAGCGCGCAGCATGTTAATTACTCCTCGGACGGGTTTTCATAGTAGTAAACTCCCATGCAAACCGTGACCGGTTTATGATTGGTTTCAGACTCAGGGTCCAGTTCATGTTCAGTCAGCCAGCTATCCAGTCTTTCGAGCAGCCATTGGGCTTCTTTAGCCGATAGTTGCTGGAATGATTTTAGATGTTTTGGTGAAAGGTGGTGGTTGCTCACCTTACGCTGGAATCTTAGTTGATCACTGCTATGGGTAAGGTTGTGATCGATGGTTGCGATCAATTCTTCTACATCGGTGCCGAGTATATGGATATTTTCAATCGGGTCTTCAGAAGGTATGTAGGCATGACGTATCAGGTAAACCAGGTCATCGCGTTGTTCGACACTCTTGGAAACCATTAATTCAGTTAACATGGCCTGTACCGGCATATCACCACTGTAGGATTTGACCAGTTCTGTAAAAGATCCTGTCTCGCCTTCTACAGGCAGTGGAAGAGGTACCCTGTCCCTTGAGCAGAAGCGGGCATCATTGAGCCAGCCACTGATGACACGAATCGCGCGATTATAACGCTTTTCCTCGGTGACTGAATCTTCAAGCGGTAACTCATGGAGTCTTTTCACTTCCTTTCTGGTTAAACCGGTGAGGATGGAAACCCGGGAAACGGTCTGTTTTTTGCCATCCAGCTTGAAATCTTCATAAGCCACGTCGGTATAGACTTTTTTAGCAAGATCGGAAAAAGTGCCATAGGCAATGCCATTTCTGAGTAATATTCGTACCAGAGGGCGAAGTAGGCGCAATATGGCCCGGGGTAATATATTTTGCTTGGAGTCATCCATCTTTGGGAATATAGTCCCAAAGTGATATACCGTCAACTGCACAGTCGACATTTTCAGCAATTTATAGGAATAAATAGCATAATAAACAATCAGTTAATAATTTACCCTATTACTATGTTTATATGGGTAAAAAAAATATACGGGACAATCCATATTCATGCCGCTATAACTGGCCGCATTTTCACCGTATAATCACTCGCTGCAAATGAGGTCTATTGTCAGTATGCACTGTCATTTAAACAGACTTCTAACCAATTTTTTAAAGTCGGATTAAGCGAGTAACCATATTACATCCTGAAACCTGCCCGGGCGACCGGCACCAGGCTGAGATGTAGTGACCGACAGTGAAAGGCTTTTCTTAAAGATATCGGGAGATGACAGTGACTGATCAAGACCAACAAGTGATGAAATCTATTGCTATAGTGACAATCGCCATTGCAGCATTGGGCGTCATAGCTTTTTTTATAGCGCAGAACGTAAGTGATTCCCACTCAGCTAAAATACAAAGCAGCGCACGAGCTGAAAAAGCCACCATCGAGCGAATCGAGCCTGTCGGTAAAGTGAGTGTTGGTGCCGCCGTCATTGAGGGTGCCGCCAAAGTGGCGCGATCGGGTAAGGATGTAGTGCAGGCTGCCTGTAGTGGATGCCATATTGCCGGCGTTGCCGGCGCGCCGAAGATAGGCAGCAAGGGTGACTGGGAAGCACGAGTACAAACAGGAATGGACGTCATGCTGGCATCCGTGGTGAATGGTAAAGGTATCATGCCTCCACGTGGCGGTGGTGATTTCAGTGATGATGAACTGAAGGCGGCTATTCAGAGCATGTTGGACGATAGTGGTATGTAAGTTCACGTTACCATCGGTTAGTAAAAAGGGCAGCATTAGTTGCCTTTTTTTTTTGCACAAGGATGTGCTTATGGCGCGAGGGCACACGGAAGTGCGTAACGCCGTTGCCAGGTTTAGTTTGCAATAGTGCTAGTGTTAATCCGCTAACATATTGCGCAGGTTAGCGAGGTGAGCATTGCCCCGCTCTTTGACTTCTTCAGATGATTCCTGTCTATTGTCTTCCCAGTCGAGGTAATCCTGTGGTAGTTCCTCGAGAAAACGACTGGGCTCACAGGCCAATAATTCTCCATAGCGGCGGCGCGTGATTGCATGTGCGAAAGTCAGCCCCTTGCGTGCACGCGTGATACCGACATAGGCCAATCTTCTTTCTTCTTCCAGACTGTCATCCATGCTGTTACGATGTGGTAATAACTCTTCTTCCATACCAACGATATACACGTGGTTAAATTCCAGTCCCTTGGATGCATGTAAAGTCATAAGGTTAACAGCATTGCTTTCCTGCTCTTCATTTTCACGTTCCAGGATATCCATCAAAGTCATATGATTGAGCCACTGGGAAAGATCATAATCAGGCTTTTTCTTTTTTAATCTTGAAAGCCAATCCAGTAATTCTTCTACATTGCCCCAGCGATTCTCAGCCGTCTTTGGATCGGCGCTCTGGTTTTCTATCCAGTCGCGATATTGCATATCATTAATCATTTCATCAATAGCTGACAAGGTATCACCGCGTTCTGCCATTTCCGCAATATGATTTATCCAGTCACAGTAGCTCAGCAAGCTACCATAAGCGCGGGCACCCATTTGTTCCGTGATACCTTGCTCATAGCAGGCAGAAAAAAGACTGACACCTTTCTCATTGGCAAAATTAGCGAGTTTTTCGATAGTGCCTGGTCCCAATCCCCTTCGAGGTGTATTTACCGAGCGTAGAAAAGCGCCGTCATTGTCCGGATTAACCAGGAGTTGTAAATACGCCATGATATCCTTGATTTCACTGCGTTCGAAAAAAGACAGGCCGCCACTGAGGTGGTAGGGTATTTGGTGTTCCCGAAGTGCGCGCTCAAAAGGCCTTGATTGATGATTGCCACGATAAAGAATTGCGTAATCTGAATAGGGCAAGTTATGCTTGAAACGATGATGTAAAATTCTTGAGACTACTTTTTCAGCTTCATGGTCTGCATTGCGAGCGCTGATTATGTTCACTTTGTCACCATTACCAATAGCGCTCCATAATCTTTTTTCAAACACGTGCTTGTTATTGGCAATAAGTTGATTGGCAAGATGCAGGATATTGCTGACAGAACGATAATTCTGCTCGAGTTTCACCACTTTTAATGTTGGGAAATCACTCACCAACAGGTTCATGTTTTCAGGTTGTGCACCACGCCAGCCATAAACAGACTGGTCGTCATCACCTACAACAGTAAGGCTGGGTCGCTGTCCGAGTAGTAATCTGATCAGGTTGTATTGAGCCGTATTGGTATCCTGATATTCATCAACCAGTAAATAGCGAATTTTTTGTTGCCATGCCATGAGCGCTTCATTATCTCTGGAAAAAAGCATGGCTGGCAAAGAGATCAAATCATCAAAATCAACGGCATTATAAGTGCGTAGTGAATGATCGTACTTCAAATAAATCTGTGCGGCGGTATATTCTTTCGGGTCCGTGGATGTTTGTATGGCCTGCTCCGGTGATATGAAAGCATTTTTCCATTGGGATATTTGCCAGCGGACCTGGTCTTCCAGATCGCTATTACCGGCAAAGTCTTTGCGCAACAGGTCTTTAATTAATGAGCCGCTGTCCTGATGGTCGTAAATAGAAAAGCCTTTACGTAAGCCCAGTTTCTTTTTTTCACGCCGGATAATATTCAGGCCGAGTGTATGGAAAGTCGATACCTGTAGCCCTCGGCTATCAATATTTTTTAGAAGCTTGCCGACACGTTGTTGCATTTCGCGTGCCGCCTTGTTGGTAAAAGTAACAGCCGTTATATGTTCGGGCAAATGAATTTTGTTTTTAATCAGGTGGGCAATCTTGTAGGTAATGACACGCGTTTTGCCACTGCCAGCGCCGGCAAGTACGAGTAGCGGACTATCGGTGTGTTCTATGGCTTCTTTCTGTTGCTCGTTGAGTAATTCAGGCATGGGTTACTAGGTGATAAAATACGATTGATAAATGCGCGGCGACAGTGACGAGCGATAGTTATTAGGATGTGCTTTCCTGATTTTCTTTTTTCAATATCATACTGATGTCACGAGAGCTTAATTCTACCGTGTGATCCTGTTGCTGTGCTGGAGTAAATTCGTTGTCTTTGCAGAAATAGATGCTGTGTTTGCCGATAGTAACTATGTCGCCATGCTCCAGTGTGTGCTCCATAACGCGCCTGCTGTTAACATAGGTGCCGTTAGTACTTTGCAGGTCCTGGATATAAGTAGGCTTGAAAAATGAAACCAGTTTAGCATGATGGGCACTCACAGACGGGTCATCAATCTGGATGTCATTTTCCTTGTTTCGACCGATCGTGACGGTGCCTTCGGTCAGAACCATTTCCTCAAGTTCATTCTTATTGTTGCTGATGATTATTTTAGACATTTTCCCCGGTAGAGCATATGTATCAAAGTTGCTTGTCGTTCAGCACTACGCAGATTTCAGTAATGGTTAGTTACCACTACACTCATATTCGAAAACCGCCATGCCGCATACGTTGCCTGTAATCTATTATATACCATCCGAGGGAAATACCTATTAAAAATAATAATGCACAGGCAATCAGGAAGATATTCATCGGTATGCTGGTCTGATACTGGTCCATCGAGGACTCATACGCCTGATTTTTTTGTTGTAATTTTTTCAGTTCTTCGCTCTGTTGTTGAGCAGTTTGTTCGGTGGTTTGCAGCATTTGCTGGTATTTTTCCGCATTACTCTGTGCAATTTGTGCATTTTTTTTTGCCTGGGCGGTTTGATTTTCCAATTCGGTCAGCCTCTTTTTGAGCTCAGCTACAATCAGGCGTGGTGGTTTTTCGGTGACCAGGTAGGCGGCCTTTGTCCAGCCAACGATATCATTTGTGGTACGTATTTTTGCATAACCCGGTAATCGTTCGAGCACAACAAGAGGGTCACCGCTACTCAAAGTGGTCAGCGTTTTACCTTGAGACTTTGGCGCTTCGGTGACGTTAAGTTTGAGAAGATCGGTTACATAGACTGTCTCAGCCATGACAGGGTTTACGAATATATAAATCATGCAGCACAAAAAAACACGTTTTGTCATTATCTTTTCCGTATTAAAATATCGATTCCATACATGAAGTATATGACGATGTGTCGATCAGCGCCAAGTCTGTAGATGGCTACTGAATTAATACCATGCCGGTCAGAGGGTCGTTAATTATTTAAAAATGTCGACGGTTAGCGGAATGGAGACGCCAAAGCTCAATGCCCAGTCATTTGTCTTATTGTTATCAAGTGTACTCGTCTGCCTGTCATCAACAAAATAACGAATATCAGCCTGTATCTTGGCGCCTATACCTTTTAGCGTATGCTCAAACCCTAGGCCCAGGTTGGTGCTTGAGTCCTGGTATGCAAAATCAATACGGTTGTTATTGATTGGGCTGGAAATGCCACCTGCTAAATAAGGAGAAAACCGGCCTAATGGTTCCAGGTAGTAGCGGCCATCTATGAGTATGCTCTGATTGTCTGTTTTATAATCTAGATTATCTGAAAGCAGGTTGATTTCGAGGTCTATACGCTTATTCAGGGCGCGACCGATACTAATGGATTGATGATTCAGGTGTGGAAAATTGCTCGCTTCGGTATTCAGGTTCAGGCGTGGTTGCATATACCATTGCTCGATCAAATCCTCGGCGGCCATGCTCACGGTTGCCTGAGCGCACATGCTCAGAACCAATAGTGTTCGTGTTACCCGGTCTCTGTTAAAGAGATTTGAAATGCCTGATTTTAGAATTTTCATTAGACAACAACTTTAATTACCCAGTTTTACTCATGAATATAGCCTAAATAAATTTTTTTTCCATGAGTACGTCAGTACTTCATCGTTTATAACAGATAATGGCTTTCAATGTTAGTTACAGCCTTAGTAAAGGCAATTAGTTATGATGCTATCTTACTCTGTACCTGATGATGCAGCATCATTCCTGTCGAGGTATTAGTGACATGGGCAACTGTCGCTTTGCGCCGATGTAAACGAACTATATTACCCTGACGAATGACAAATATAAGCGAGGCGATAGCACCAGGCCTGGCCTGGCGTTTGCCTGTCTTTATTAAAATGCCATGAGCACTCAGATTCATGGTTTTATATCGTCTGGTTTCCTTGCCAGGAAATGCAACATAGACATGCACCATGGCAGGTTTGCGTTGGCTGTATCTTCTCTCCATTGTCAGACCTATATTAATAATATGTTATGTATTTATTCTAAACTGTAATTAAGCTGAGGCCAAATTTTCTTGTAAAAATCCTCTAAAACTCAATTAAATCATTGTTATATATAAATTTTATCTCTGCCCCACGCTTGTCAGCGTGTTTTTCCATTCCGGGTTGGGGTGATCAGTTTTCAATTGAATGCTGCGCCCGAGTTCATTTTCATACCAGCCACTGTAATGCTGCTGTGGCTCAATTTCGTATCCCCACCATTTTCCATCTGCATCCTGAGCCATCCATCTGACCCATTCAGGCATATGATTAGATTCATGCAAAATCATGGCAAGCTGCTATTAGCCGACATTATATCAACTTTTGTTAGTCTTGGCTTAACTTTTATCGTAACCGGGAGTTTTACCCAGTTACCGACGGTATACACGCGAGCTTCCCCGCTAGACCACGGGTCGAGTACATAACTATCTGATTTTTTTGTATCTTTTAATATATCTTCCATGCTGATTTTGCCTGGGTCATAGACCAGAACCGCGTGGTGCTCGAAGAAGCTGCCTTCATTAATGGCAATGCCAGTTGCCTTCCAACCCGTTTCAAGCAGCGCAGGCTGAATGCCTTTGTATACGAGTTGCTGCCAATGATGGCAAAGACCCCTGTTTGGCTCCCCGTTGACATTGACAATGATATTGCCGAGACGTCCATTGTTCCAGGCATATTGGCTATCAGTATGCGCAGTCATCACTGCTTGCTGGTAAGCTTGCTGAATAATAATTAAACCATTGATATTTATATCTTTTATGGTTTGCACCGTCATGGAACAGGCGCACAGGCTGAACGCGGCCATCCAGATCAGGCAGGGTCGGTAATGTGTTAATGGCGTCATGTTATTAATGCTAAAAAATCGCGCTGTCATGCCGATAAAGATAGGTAAGTGTAAAGTCTTGATGGCCATGGAATCAAATGTCTGCAGTTAATCTTATTATTATCGTATTTTTTCTGGTTGTTTCCAGCGCAGCCAATGCCGATCCGAGCAAGGCTCTGGAGGCTTATCAACAAGGTAAATATGCGCTGGCCTACAAGGAATTTAAAAAATCTGCCCTGAAAGGGCATTCAGATTCACAATATAATCTGGCCGTGATGCTGTATAGCGGCAAGGGCATACCTCGCGATAAAGCCGAGGCGGTGTACTGGTTCGTCAAGGCGGCCGAAGGGGGGGATGAAAGTGCGCAATACAATCTGGGTGTGTTGTATGCGACAGACAAGGAATTGCCGGATGAATATCCTATGATGGAAAATGGCGAAATTTATTTTCAGGTTTCCAACAAGCAAACTCCCACCAATGCAGAAAAGGCTTTCAAATGGTACAAGATGGCGGCTGAACAAGGACACGCATCTGCACAGTTAAATCTGGGGGTAATGTACAATCAGGGAGTCGGCGTCAAACAAAATTACACTGAAGCGGCCAAGTGGTACCAGAAAGCAGCTGATAGTGGTAACGCCAAGGCGCAGCTGAATCTTGGTATCCTTTATGATTTGGGTCGTGGAGTAAAAAAAGACCTGGTCAAGGCGGCAGATTATTACGAAAAAGCAGCCAAACAGGGCATGCGGGATGCGCAATACAACCTTGGTATCATTTACTATAACGGTGAAGAAGATAAAGAGCCGGACTATATCAAGAGTTATGCCTGGCTGGCTCTGGCGAAGGAGCAGGGTAGTGAATTAGCAGCCATATACAAGGAAAAGGTTGAGCGTAAGCTGGAAAAAAAACAACGATCCAGCGCACGAGAACTTGCGATTAAATATTATCGGGCCCATCTGCAACCCTTTCAATAATAGTATCACAGTGCTACCGTTAGCATGGATCATCCTGAACCTGTAACGGAAAATTATCTATGAATAAATGCCTGATGTTATTACCTGCAAAAAATATCGCGGACAACAAAATTGTCCGCATACCTGATGATTATGATCACAAGGATGCACTTCGTCATGCCACCTCATTGATTGCAACGGTAGAAGAGCAGGACCCGGATTATCAATGGGAAGACATCGCTGCCACACTGGAAGACCATGGTTTTGAAATCATGGATTTTATGATTGGGCCGTCGCTGGATTAGCAGATAACAACAAAACAGCTGATATAACTGCTACAATAAGTGAGTGGCTGCCAAGTCATTGTCTTTTTTTATTGCTGAATGGTTTGATGGTGAATGAGTTTCGCATCGAACCAGGATTCATCAGTGTGTGACGAAAGCGGTTAACGAAATTGCTGTAACCATTGATTCAGTGTACCCGCATCCATGGCGCCGGCCTGGCGTGCGATTTCTTTACCCTGACGGAATATGGCCAGTGTAGGAATACTGCGTATTCCAAACTGTGCCGCCAGTTGTTGTTGTTCTTCGGTATTCACTTTCGCAAAACGAAAATTCGGTTCCAGTTGTGCTGCCGCCTGTAAAAAAACCGGCGTCATCATTTTGCATGGACCGCACCACGGCGCCCAAAAATCAACCACCACCGGGATATCACTCTGGTTAATATGTTTCGAGAAATTATGCGCATTCAATTCAACGGGCTGATGATTGAATAAGGGTTGCTTGCATTTACCGCAGGTGGGCTTGTCTTGCAAGCGTTCCCGAGGCAAGCGATTAGCTGCATGGCAATGCGGGCATACAACATGGACGGTAGTGGACATAGGGGCCCCCTTGAAGAAGAACGATCAATGAACTTGATATAGGGTTAACTGGAAAAATTTCAAGTTGTTTTTCAATGATATCATTGAGCGGTTATGTGCACAGGCAATGATTCGATAAACTAGATAGCAAGATTTCGGTCGAGCTGGCGATACGATAATGCCTCGCTGAGATGACGTGTATCAATCTGCTTCTTGTTATCAAGATCGGCGATGGTGCGTGAAAGTTTGAGTATCTTGTTATAGGCCCGCATGCTGAGGCCGAATCGAGTCATGGCGTTTTCGAGCAAATCATTGTCTGTCTGACTCAGGCGACAGGATAGATCAATGTCGGCTTTTTCCAGTTGAGCATTGATGCGCCCATGCCGTTGTAGTTGAAGGTTGCGCGCCTGTACCACACGTTGACGAATGCATTGGCTGTTTTCTGATGTAGTGCTTTGTTTTTTTCGTAATTCACTGATGGGTATGGCAGGCACTTCTATATGCATGTCGATTCTGTCCATCAGTGGCCCGGATATTTTATGGCGATAGCGCAGTACCTGATCAGCACTGCAATGACATTGTCCTTTTGGATCGCCAAGGTAGCCACAGGGGCAGGGATTCATAGCAGCCAGTAGCTGGAATTTTGCCGGGAATTCAGCCTGACGTGCCGCGCGCGAAATAATAATGCGTCCGGATTCCATTGGTTCACGCAATACCTCGAGTACTTTACGATCGAATTCCGGTAACTCATCGAGAAACATCACGCCATGATGGGCTAGTGAAATTTCGCCGGGTCTCGGGTACGAGCCGCCTCCTACCAGGGCGACACCGGAAGCGGTATGGTGTGGTGCGCGAAACGGGCGCTGTTTCCACTGACTTGCTGTGAGTCCATGGCCACTGATCGATGCAATGGCGGCACTTTCAAGTGCTTCTTCCTCAGTCATGTCCGGTAAAATACCGGGTAAGCGACTGGATAACATGGTTTTGCCGGTGCCGGGTGGTCCTACCATGAGCAGGCTATGGCCGCCTGCCGCCGCAATTTCCAATGCACGTTTTACATGATGCTGGCCACTCACATCTGCCATGTCAGCATGCCTGCCAGCATCATGCACTGATGCTGTGGGCCTGCTGCGGTCGAGTAGTTTAATGCCGTTGAGATGCGCGCATACATCGAGTAAATGTTTGGCAGGATAGACACAGGTACCGCTAACCAGTGCAGCTTCTGCTGCATTTTCTATCGGGCAAATTAAACTGCGACCTGATTGCTTACATGCCAGGCTCATCGGTAAGATGCCGCGAATAGGTCTTAATTCACCACTCAGTGCCAGTTCACCAACAAATTCGAACTGCTGCAGAGTTTCTGTGGGTATTTGCGCCGAAGCGGCGAGAATGCCCATGGCGACTGGTAGATCAAAGCGGCCACCTTCTTTGGGTAAATCCGCCGGGGCCAAATTGATGGTGACGCGTCTTCCCGGAAATTCATACTGGCTGTTGATCAGTGCTGCGCGAACGCGATCCTTGCTTTCCTTGACGGCCGTTTCAGGCATGCCAACGATAGAGAGGGCGGGCAAACCGTTGGTAATATGTACTTCAACGTCAACTTCGGTGGCATTTATGCCTTCCTGGGCGCGACTAATGACATGTGCGAGGCTCATGGAGTTCCATTCCTTGTAAGTTCCTTATGTGTGTCGGGCGTTAACCCGTTAGAGATTCTTTTCCAGTTCCTTTAACTGTTTATCCAGGGCTTCGAGTTTCAGTCGAGTGCGCTCCAGAACTTTTTGTTGTACTTCAAATTCCTGTCGGCTAACCAGATTCATATTGCCGATGATGCCGTCCAGTGCAGCACGGATATTTTTTTCCAGATCATCCTTTAAAGCGCTGATGCCAGGTGGTAATGCTGCTGCCAGCCGGCGAGAGATATCATCGATAATTTTAGGATCCATATTCTTGATACTGGTTGTTGATCAGGCTTTCTATTCTATGCGAAAAAGCGCATGAGTACACGGTCCATATTGACGCATTAAAATGGTGCATAACGCATAATTTAATGCACATTAATAGTGCGATAAGGTTGTGTGGCCCAGTGAAAAAATATATATCATATTGATTTATATATATTTATTAATGCTGGCATGGCTCGTGCAGAAAGGGATAGTGTTATTAAATTTTAATTAAAAGCAGAGGTGCATGTGAGTACCTGGAAGTCACAGGTTTGGCTCCCGGGATAGTCGTCAACAGGTATGTTAGCTCGGCGCATGTGTTAATAATTTAAAATCAGGCGGCTGGGTGTCGCAATGATTTAGGAGAGAACCAATGAAGTTAGTTACCGCAATTATCAAACCGTTCAAACTTGATGATGTGCGTGAAGCTCTTTCGGAAATCGGTGTACAGGGTATTACCGTGACCGAGGTAAAGGGTTTTGGACGTCAAAAAGGTCATACGGAGTTATACCGTGGAGCAGAGTATGTTGTCGATTTTCTGCCCAAGGTAAAAATCGAGGCAGCCGTTTCAACTGCGCTGCTGGATCAGGTGCTTGATGCTATCACCAAGTCTGCTCATACGGGCAAAATCGGTGATGGAAAGATCTTTGTTTATGATCTGCAGCAAGCGATTCGAATTCGTACCGGTGAATCTGGTGAAGAAGCACTATAAAAAAACGGTTAGAGGTAAATAAAGATGGAAAACAATATTTTTCATTTACAGTACGCAATGGACACCTTTTATTTCCTGGTGTGCGGCGCACTCGTTATGTGGATGGCGGCAGGCTTTGCTATGTTGGAAGCCGGTCTTGTCCGATCTAAAAACACAACAGAAATTCTTACCAAGAATGTCGTGTTGTTTGCTATTGCCTGTACGGCATATATGGTCGTAGGTTATGACATCATGTATGATGGCGGGCTATTCCTGAAAGACATGGTATTAGATGGTGCAGAAAATGCTGATGCGCTGACAGCAGCAGTGCTGAAGGAATCTGCAGAAGCCGGTTTCGATGGTGGCTCTGTCTATTCAAATGCATCGGATTTCTTCTTCCAGGTGGTGTTCGTTGCCACTGCAATGTCTATTGTCTCGGGTGCTGTCGCTGAGCGCATGAAACTGTGGTCTTTCATGTTATTTGCGGTAGTCATGACAGCAGTCATCTATCCACTGGAAGGTTCATGGACCTGGGGTGGTAAGTCAGTATTTGGCATGTATAGCCTGGGCGATGACTTTGGCTTCTCAGACTTCGCCGGATCAGGCATTGTCCATTTAGCGGGCGCTACAGCTGCGTTGACAGGTGTATTGTTACTGGGTGCACGTAAAGGCAAGTATGCCAGTGATGGTTCGGTTAACGCCATCCCGGGTGCGAACTTGCCATTGGCAACACTGGGTACATTCATATTGTGGATGGGCTGGTTCGGTTTCAATGGCGGTTCCGTGTTAAAGCTGGGTGATATTGCCAGCGCCAACTCAGTGGCAATGGTATTTCTAAACACCAATGCAGCAGCAGCTGGTGGTGTTATCGCAGCGATAATCGTGGCTCGTATCCTGTTCGGTAAGGGCGATTTAACCATGACACTTAATGGCGCATTGGCCGGTCTGGTTGCAATCACAGCAGAGCCATCTACACCTTCTGCATTGGTTGCCACGCTTATCGGTGCTGCCGGTGGAGCATTGGTAGTATTCTCTATCGTCGCCCTGGACAAACTTAAGATTGATGATCCAGTCGGTGCGATTTCCGTGCATGGTGTTGTCGGGATGTGGGGTCTGATGGCCGTACCTTTGACCAACTCAGGTACTACATTTACAGGACAGTTTGTTGGGTTGCTGACGATAATGGTTTGGGTATTCGTAGCCAGCTTTATCACCTGGTTCGTGATCAAGATGATCATGGGTATCCGTGTCAGCGAAGAGGAAGAGTACGAAGGACTGGATATCGGCGAGTGTGGTATGGAAGCCTATCCGGAGTTTGTCTCCAGCAAGTAATAGCCAGTTGTTTCTGGTGAATATGAAGAGCGCCTTAGGGCGCTCTTTTTTTTTAACTTCAGGGGGAAGGAACGAGGGACTAGTAACTAGAAAAGTCAAAAGATTGTCTTGACAGTTATTCAGGGTAAAGGATCATCCTGCTAGTCCCTAGTCCCTAGTCCCTAGTCCCTAGTCCCTAGTCCCTAGTCCCTAGTCCCTAGTCCCTAGTCCCTAGTCCCTAGTCCCTAGTCCCTTATGCCTACCATCACAATAAGGTTTATTGTCGCTATGTTTGCAAGAGCACAAATAGTAAGTATCCTTTTTTTCGATGATGAGCTCCATCGGCGAAAAATCGGTCAGCTTGTGTGAGCCGTCGCAAAAAGGCTGGTTCATCGAGCGGCCGCAAGTGCACCACCAGTAAGTGCCGGGCTCAAGTTCCACAATACAGGGTTTTTTACCTGCTATTACTGGTGTATCCATACTGATTCCTCGATCAAATAAACTATGTAATAAAAAAGCGCCGGGTTTGCTATCATGATCATTATGAAACTGGTAGCCGAGCAATTGCAAATCCTGAAGCTGGCGCCCTGGAGCTTCGAGTTATCCAGGGGTGAATGCGTGTATTTATCTGGCAGTTCAGGTAGTGGAAAAACGCGGTTGCTGCGTGCGATAGCCGACCTTGATCCACATCAGGGAGAATTGAAACTGGACGGGCAAAGCCAGTACAGCATGCCAGCGCACTGTTGGCGTAAAAAAGTAGCTTTTTTGCCCGCTGAAAGTCAGTGGTGGAGTGCGCAAGTAGGCGGCCACTTTGTTGATTATGACCATGCGCTGTTATCGCAGCTGGGTTTTACGAAAGAAGTCATGGATTGGGATGTCGCACGCCTGTCCAGTGGTGAGAAACAACGCCTGGCCTTGTTGCGCGCGCTGGCACAAGAGCCGGAAGTGCTGTTGCTGGATGAGCCTACCGCCAATCTGGATCAACATTGCACGCAAGTGATTGAACAGACAGTGGAGCGCTTACGTAAGGAAAAAGGCATGACGGTTATATGGGTCACGCATGATGCCGAGCAGCTCAGTCGCCTGACAGCTCATGGTTGGGTTATTGATGGTAATCAAATCAGGGAACAGGCTACATGACACTGATTGTACTCACTCCATATGATCTGGCACTGGCCGCATCACTAGTCATCTTGCTGGCCTTGCTTTCCATACAGTTGCGGCTGGGCATAGCGCGTCAGTTATTATTTTCGGGATTACGAACAGTGGTTCAGCTCATGCTTATTGGTGTGATTCTGAAAAGTATTTTTAGTTACGTGCACCTGGGCTGGATAACATTGTTAGCTATAGTGATGTTGCTAATAGCTGGTCGTGAAGTCATGTCACGACAAAAATACCGACTAAAAGGCTGGTGGGGGTTCGGGCTTGGTACCTTGTCCATGTTTATATCCTCGTTTTCAATTACGCTCATCGCTTTGAATGTCATTATCAATGTCGATCCCTGGTACACCCCGCAATATGCTATCCCTTTACTGGGTATGATGCTGGGGAATACCATGAATGGAATTTCACTGGGTCAGGATCGTCTGAATCAATCTGCCTGGCAACAACGTTCCATTATAGAAGCCCGACTGATGCTGGGCTGGACCTGGAGTCAGGCGATCAGTGATATTCGTCAAGACAGTATTCGTACCGGCATGATGCCGATCATCAATGCCATGGCTGCTGCCGGTATAGTCAGTTTACCAGGGATGATGACCGGGCAGATCCTCGCGGGAACAGCGCCGATGGAAGCAGTCAAATATCAAATTCTGATTATGTTCCTGATTACGGCCGGGACCGGTTTCGGCACCTTTGTATCTGTCTGGTTTGGTTCGCGTCGATTGTTTGATGAGCGTGAAAGGTTAAGGCTGGAGCGATTGCAATCTAATTGAAAAAGTAGCTTGCTGCCAAGGAATAGATATCAAGTATACGTGCTCAGTTCACAGAGTGGCTATTTATTTTGCCGGCATTGTAAAAGTCGAAGAAGGATTCCCCGGGCGGCGATATGCAGGATGGCCCGACGAAAAGCAAATTGTTGAGGGTGATCATATGGCTATTCATATTGGTTATCCTGGTAATATAAAAGATGTTGAGCTAATCGGAATATTTATAGGCGGGAACAAAGCTCCCTTGGTTGCCTTGATTGCACCCGGAGAATCTATAGTTACACCGAAAGAATCAAATTTCGGTTATATGACATATTTTACTACCTCGGCCAGAGTGGATACTTGTTGTGAAGGCCGCTATTAAGTTTTAATCGTGATGAAAGTAAACAATAAATTGCCGGCAAATAGCCTGGCATTCAGAACAACAGTTGCGGATTGTGGCGGCAGTATTGGGTGATCATACAAAGCAACATGATCAAGTCGACGTAAAAAGCGTGGTTGTTTATTTAAACGTTAAGGAGAGAGTATGAATAAAATTACAATAATACTCACATTGCCAGTAATTATTTTGCTAAATGGTTGTGGGGCTAATAATACTCGCACGCAAAAATATTATACAAACAATGAGCATTCAAAAATGACTTACTGTATCGGAATGTCTGATACCGCCATGTATGTTGCGACAGAGAAATTAAAGAGCGTGCCGAAGGAGCAGTTGATTAACTATTATGCTTCAAAAAATAATTCTCGCTTGAATATCGCAACGGTCGAAAAAGTTTATGCGGCAAATTTTACTAATGCATGGGATTATACTATTGGGTTTTTTGATGAATGCGCGTTAAATCTCGCGGGAGTGCCAGCAAGTCGAGTTAATTTTGCACGATACTGCGCCCAAAATACCCTTATAGCAGACGTCGCATATTCCAATAAGAAGTATGGTTACGCAAAAGATCATGCGTATAAACAATTCGCCAAATTTAACAGTAAAACGCCATATGAAATCGTGGATAAGGTTTATTCAAGTTCAGGAAGTCGCGCTGAAATAAAACTTGATGTGTGGAATGCATGTATGACAAAAATATCCGGGGACTAGTTTTCATAATAAGACTCTCTAAAGCACCCTGCTCCAAAAAAGACATGCTTTTTTGCTGTTACACTTCAGGGTTAGCTGGACTTAGGCGTATTGGTTTGTCTGCATACTCGCCAACTTTATGATTACTGTCGACGTAGAAATAATACCCATAAAGATCCAGATAATCTTGTTGTTAGGCCAATCGCTAAATGATGTTAGAAAATGATTTTATCGGTTTTACAGATTAGTTTTCCGGGGTAATTTGCGTTATCGGAAATCAAGCGTTTTGTGACGGAAATTGTCAGCTTGACTGCAAATCTTTGTGTCTTAATAAGAGCTCGAACTGGTCAGACGACATGGGTTTGCTATACAAAAATCCTTGAGCGACTTCGCATTTAATTTCTTCTAGAAAAGTAAATTGCTCTTCCAGTTCAACGCCTTCTGCTATTGTTTTCATTCCCAGTGTATGTGCCATGGTAACGATGGCTTGCACAAAAGCCTTATCCTTGGGAGTGTGGTGTAAATTTTTTATGAATGAACGATCTATTTTCAGGTGATCAATGGGCATCTTCTGCAAATAACTTAAGGATGAATATCCAGTACCAAAATCATCAATAGAAATATGTACGCCCAGATTCTTAAGCTTGTGTAAAATAGCAATGGATTTATCAATATCATACATGGCCGTCGATTCTGTTATTTCAAGATCGAGTTGGTGCGGTTGAATGCCTGATGTTTGTATAGCGTTTTTTACCGCGGTAACGAGGTTTTCATGTGTAAATTGTCTTGGTGACAAATTAACACTAATGGCGATTCCTGTGTGACCCAGATTTTCCCATTGTTTAATTTGTTTGCATGCGGATATCAAAACCCATTCTCCAATGGGGACAATCAGTCCTGTATCCTCTGCTATGATGATAAATTCACTGGGTTGTATCATGCCGCGGTCAGAATGATGCCAGCGTAACAAGGCTTCTGTGCCAACAATTGCTCTTTCTGAATCAATCGAAATTTGAGCTTGATAGTAAATCTGTAACTCATTATTAGCCAGTGCTTCATGTAAATCCTGCTCAAGTTTGAGTCGGTGTATGGAGCGTGTATTCATATCAGAATTAAAATATTCATACTGGTTGCCGCCCTTTTGTTTGGCGTGATACATGGCAATATCAGCAGAAGCCAGTAAACCATTTACATTTTTATCATCTATCGGGTAAATAGTAATACCGATGCTCACTGTAGTGAAAACCTTATGGCCTTCCAGGTAATGTGGTGCAGCGATGGAGTCCAGTATATTTTGCGTGATGCGATCAATCACCGATATGTGCTCGATATCTTCAAGTACAATGGCAAATTCATCGCCACTGACTCTGCAGACTGTGTCACTGTTACGTACGTTCTCTTTAAGTCGATCAGCAATCGATACCAATAATGCATCTCCAACCACGTGACCCAGGGTATCATTAATCGGTTTAAAGCGGTCGCAATCGATAAATAACACAGCCATTAAAACGTCATTGCGGGAGGTTATTTCAATGGCATGCTGCATTCGGTCATTCAGGAGCCGCCTGTTTGGCAAGCCGGTCAAGTGGTCATAAAACGCCTGACGTTCTATATCCTGCCGATGGTTCTCTTGTTGTGTCTCATTTCTGGAGATTAATCGCAATGTAAAAAATACAATACTGATACTGATAAGGATGACGATACTGCTGACAATCCACATGATGCCCACTATCTGTTTATAATTTTTGCTATTTTCGCGAATAGCAGATTTAGTGTCTTCGCGCTGTATGTCCTGTAGTTGTGACAGTTTATCGAATACTTTATCTTGTAAGGGTATTGCTTTTTCGATGAGCAGACGTTGGGCACCATGTATTTCACCAAAGTCAATTTTGTCTACGATCTGGTTCTGTAGTGGTCCTATCTCTCTGGACAGGAAGGCCTGTTGCTCAAGGATTGATTTCTCATCCGGAATAAGATCAAGTCGAAGTAATTCGCCTCTGGCGGCTACGAATTTACCGCCGTATAAAGCCATTCTTGTAGTTTGCTTGTCGAGCTCAACGGTGTCTTTCATGATCATCATGTTCTGGAGGCTAATGGTTCTTTCGCGTGCAGCAGAGCGCATTTGATTCACCAGATCAAGCTTCAGATTATTGGAGTTAACAATTTGATCAAAGCGTAGTTTACTTTTATTTAAATTAGATACACCAACAATAATGAGTAAACTCACCAGAAAAAGGATAGTGCCGAAACCCAATAAGATGGCTATTTTTGGTCTAGACATTTATGAGGCTCTCGGGCTTGAATATCTGTAATGGTGATGGTGTGACTTGCACGTTAAATATGTCCAAATTAATTCCATGTATAAGCCTTGAATATCTATCGGCCAGTATACTGATATCCTTGAATATATTGGAGATTTTTCATAATGATACACCTACTTATCATGTGCTATTGTGCCGACATGAACTTGCCATTGTGTACAGGTGCTACCAATAAATCTATTGATAGCAAAGATATAGCTCATTTTAACTGGCTTGCGTTACAGATCATGGGGTATTAGCGAGATATTACACATATTCAGTCGGATCAGAGAACAATATTCTTTAATATCAGAATCGAATGTTCTCTGACCTGGATGGCTATCAAATATGGATGAGTGTTATTTTGCTTGTTTTGATGGTGAGTCTATTGATATGCGCGTCTGCAAACTTATTGCTGTTTTTCAAGCCTGGCCTTCATGAATTCCGGCAAGGCCATGGCCGCCTTGTGTATCTCCGCATTGTAATAACGCGTTGCAAAGCTGCGCTTATTGATGTCTTTAATACGGATTGTATCCAGACTGTTTTCCCTGCTGGCCATGGTGCAACTCCACCAGCCTGAAGGATAAATACATTGAGGGAAATTTAATGTGCGCGTATGTATGAAACCGGCCTCACGCATGGATGTATGCATCGCTGTGATGATATGCATATGCAGTAAGGGTGATTCGCTCTGTTGTACGATGATCCCGTCCGGTCTTAATGCTTTCAGGCAGTCGCTGAAGAAAGCTTTAGTGAACAGGCCTTCTGCAGGGCCGACCGGATCGGTGCTATCGACGATAATGATGTCTATGCTTCCTGCTTCGGCATCCTTGATCCACTGAATGCCATCGCCGAAGTAAAGGTTGGCGCGAGTGTCATTATTAGACGTACAGAGTTCCGGAAAGTATTCTTCCGATAAGCGCGTTACTCTTTCATCGATATCAATCTGCCAGGCCTGTTCTACTTCAGGATGTGCAAGCACAGCCTGTAAGGTACCGCAATCACCGCCACCAATAATCACCACCCTGGATGGTTTGCTGTGCGTATATAAGGCAGGGTGGCTCATCATTTCGTGATAGATGAAGTTGTCTCGTGTCGATAGCATGGTGCAGCCGTCAATAACCATGAGTTTGCCAAAGGTTTCAGTCTCATAGATTTCAATGGTTTGGTAAGGGCTTTGTTCCACGTGAAGTCGGGACTTGATTTTCAGGGAAAATGCGCTTGCGGTGTTTTCGGCGATTTCAGTAAACCACTGGTCGTTCAGGCTCATGAGCGGGGTCTCGTACACAGTTAATTGAGTGCTGATTCTATATATCTATGCTTCCTCAGGCAATACAATATGTTGGATTGCAGCATTTGCATGGGATTAGTGCAGATAGTAGCGCTATGGCGCTTGTAAAATGCTACGCTTGTGTCTGATAATCCTTGATAATTTACAGGCGTACTGGGCTGACTGACTATGCAAGACTGGGATCGCGAAAAAGCGCGTCAAACCTACAATATAGAATATTGGAGTGCCGGCTACTTTGATATCAATGAGCAGGGGCATGCGATTGCCTGTCCTGATCCACAGCTACCCTGGTCACAGGTCAATCTTTATCATCTCAGTAAAGATATCAATGATGCGGGCTTATCTCTACCGGTGCTGGTGCGCTTTACCGATATTCTTCAGCATCGCGTACGTAGTTTGTGTGAAGCCTTTGATGCGGCCATGTTGTCCCATGATTACAGCGGCCGCTATACCGCCGTGTACCCGATCAAGGTCAACCAGCAGAGGAGCGTTGTCGAGCAGATACTGGCGCAGGATCTGGATCAGGTGGGACTCGAGGCCGGTAGCAAGCCGGAGTTAATGGCAGTGCTGGCTTTATCACGCCGCGGTGCGGTCGTCATTTGTAATGGCTATAAAGACAGGGAATATATCAGATTGGCCCTGATCGGCCAGGCGCTGGGTCAGCGTGTTTTTATCGTCGTGGAGAAACTGTCTGAGCTGGAACATATTATCCGCGAGTCCAGGGACCTGGGTATTCGTCCCAGCCTGGGTGTCAGGATCAGGTTGTCATCACTGGGTAGTGGTAAATGGCAAAATAGCGGTGGAGACAAATCCAAGTTTGGTTTACAGAGTAGCCAGTTGCTGGATATGGTCGAGAATTTGCGTGAGCATAATATGCTTGAATGCCTGCAATTATTGCATTTTCATATGGGTTCACAAATCTCTAACATTCAGGATATCCACCGGGGCATGCGCGAAGCCTGTCGCTACTATTCAGAGCTGCATGAAATGGGTGTGGCTATCCGTTGCATGGATGTCGGTGGCGGCCTGGGGGTAGATTACGAAGGCACCCGGTCGCGCAGTTTCTGCTCGATCAATTACAGTATGCAGGAATACGCCAATGCTATCGTGCATACCATAAGCGATATTTGTGAGCAGGAAGATTTGCCTCAACCGGATATTATTAGCGAGTCCGGTCGCGCCATGACGGCTCATCACGCGGTGTTGATCACCAATGTCATCGATACTGAAACACTGCATGAAGAAAGTATTCATGCTGAGCAGTCTGATAATGAGTCCGGTGTGTTATCCGAGCTTTGGGCCGGACTGAACAAGATTGGTAAACAGCCTGTGTTGGAGGTGTATCATAATGCCCATGCAGCTTTGCAGGAAGCGCAGGAAAAATATATCCACGGCGTGTTGTCCTTGCAACAACGAGCCCGTGCAGAACAACTGTACTATGTCACCTGTCGTCAAGTACGCAAGCAATTACAACCTGCCGTGCGCGCACATCGTGAGTTGCTGGATGAGTTGAATGAAAAACTGGCAGACAAGTATTTTTGTAATTTTTCCCTGTTTCAATCCATGCCGGATGTCTGGGCCATACAGCAGATATTCCCGATCATGCCTTTGCATCGACTGGATGAGCAGCCGCTGCGGCGAGCAGTATTGCAGGATCTGACCTGCGATTCAGATGGTCGTATTGATGCTTATGTCGACAGCGAAGGTATTGAAAGCAGTTTACCTTTGCACTCGATTAATAAAGGTGAGGATTACTTGCTAGGCATGTTTATGCTGGGCGCTTATCAGGAAATTCTTGGCGATATGCATAACCTGTTTGGCGATACTGATGCTGTCAATGTCAGTATGAACGACGACGGCAGTTACCAGCTAAGTCAGGATGAACAAGGCGAAACCGTAGAAGAAGTGCTGAATTTTGTGCATTACCAATCGGATGATTTACTGGCGGCCTATCAGGAAAAAATACAGCGCGCTGATCTGGATGAAAATGTCAGCACTATCTATATGGCGGAACTGGAAGCAGGTTTACGCGGCTATACTTACCTGGAAGACTGAGACTCTGGTGAATAACAGGGTACGGTAGTGTGTGCCTGCCCACCGTCACAGTAGAACCATCCTAAGTCCTACAGGCTCCTGGATGATGACAAGGAAAACGGTATGAATACAGCTTTCATAGGACTGGGTGCAATGGGCTTTGCAATGGCAGAAAATCTCGCGCGTGCCGGTCATTTACAGCTAGTCTGGAATCGTAGCCCCGGGAAGTCGGCAGCCTTTATCGAGTCACATAGGCGCGTGGCAGTTGCCGAGTCATTGCCGGTATTGGCCATGCAGTCTGAACTGATTTTTATTTGTGTGTCTGCCGATGCCGATTTACAACAGGTGATCGATGCGTTGATGCCCGGCTTGCATGCAGGGCAAATTATCGTCGACACGTCTACGGTCAGTGCCAATACCAGTCAAACCATTGCAGAAGCGCTCTCAAAGCCAGGTATCAGTTTTCTTGATGCGCCGGTTTCCGGTGGTGTTGAAGGCGCCATTCATGGCAAGTTGTCGATGATGCTGGGTGGCGACGAGCAGGCACTGGAGAAAATAAAACCTGTGCTGCAATGCATCACTAATAAAATCGTCTACATGGGGGCATCAGGTTCTGGTCAGGCCACCAAGGCCGTCAATCAAATTATGGCGGCCGGTATTAACCAGGCCGTGACTGAGGCCCTGGCTTTTGCCGAAGCCATGGCACTGGATATGGACAAGGTTATTGAAGTTATTGGTGGCGGTGCTGCCGGCAACTGGTTCCTGAACCATCGTGGTAGCAGTATGGTAGCCGATCGTTTTACGCCTGGATTCAAGGTCGCCTTGCATCACAAGGATCTGGGGCTTTGTAAGCGTATGATTGAATCACTGGCGGAGGCAGACAAAAGTCTGCCGATAGTCGAAATGACCTTGATTCATTATCAGCGTTTGATGGATGAAGGTTTTGCTGATGAGGACATATCTTCCCTGTATCGGCTCAAGCGTCGGTTATTTAAATGAATAGCGAGTGGCGGCAATTTAAATGTATTGTCAGTCGCTCATGTTACAATACCTGTCATTAAATATTCAGAGAGTAGTTTTATGGAAATGGATGAATCCGTCAGCGTGCTGGGTGAGCCCTTGCTATTATGTGGCGATGATCCTGTGACCGGTTTTTTCAGGGATGGTCACTGCAACACCTGTGAGCAGGATGTTGGCTCTCATACGGTGTGTATAGAAGCCAGTAAGGAATTTCTAGAATACTCGCGATTCCGTGGCAATGACTTGTCTACACCGATGCCGCAACATGGCTTCAAGGGGCTTAAGCCGGGTGACAGCTGGTGCTTATGTGCAGCGCGTTGGCTGGAGGCCTATGAAAATAATATGGCGCCGAAAGTGCATCTTACGCGCACACATAAAAGGGCGCTTGAAATTGTGCCGATGGAATTACTTAAAAAGTACGCAGTGGATTTAAACTGAACGTACAGTAGTAATCAGTTTGTTTCTATATTCCCTGTGTCATTCAGTGCTTCCAGGCATTCACGATTAACACAGCGGTCGTAACAACCTATACCCATTAACATGAGCAGTGCAATGCCATAGATCAGCGCTACTGTTCCGGATATTCCGGCGTTGATGATGCTATTGGTATAAACCAGTAAAGCGGTCATAGCGCTGGATGCGATCAGAATACAACATTTCATTTTAACCAGGCCTTTAAATGTCATCAGCTTCTCTCATTTTTAATATGGAATATTACTTGTTTAGCTATAGCCTATTTTTTTTAATCTAATCTTTATTTTGCTTGAATACCAGCTCCATAATAAAAATATAAATTAATAATATAGTGAATATAAATACTTCATTCATTGTATCGGCATGGATGGGTAAAACTTTTGGATGTTACGGCTTCGCGAAATATATCAGCTACTTATATAAAAAAATAACCTGGTGTGATGCGCGCTGTCGAGCAAAAGCCTGGCGTGTTCGTGTTGACTATAGCGATCTGATCCTGGTATCAAGCGCCATATGTAGCCAGAAGCGAATCCACATGAATATTGGCTCAACTATCGAGACCGACCCATTAGAGACATTTATGGGTCAGGGTAATCAGGCTAGAGCTAATCAAAAGCACTCTGCTACGTTAGGTCATGAAGTCGGCAATTGACTCAAGGCAGTTATTTATAAGTCAGACTATCCAGGGCTGTAGCCAATCGATTTGAATCATTCATCACGTAAATCATCGCTGCTGTTACTTATCAAATGCACAGCCTGGAATATGACCAGTAAGGGCGTAGTCTTTCGGGTTGACTGTTCCTGGCTGAAGAATCGATAACATTAAATTGCGCCAGTTAATATAAATTGTAAAAAATTGTAACAAAACTGCCTGCGTCAAAAGTATGCTATTCATCAAGGTCTGATTATGCAGAAATTCCTATCTAAAGACTAAAGTTTAGAAAAAATTGCACGCTAAAATATTCATATATAAATAGAGTTTTATTTGTTTAATTAAAGTCGTTAGTTGGAAAGGTTTTAAGTTATTAACTGCAATTTATTTGTAATTTATTGTTTCATTGGAATACGAATAGTGCGTCGGGCTGCATTTTGCGACATAGAGAAAATAAAATGACATGCAAAAACGCATAAAGCATTATTCCCGGTAATGAGTTAATTTCCCAAAAAACAATAGTCGAATTAAAATTTCTACGAGAAAAAAAATGAATCTTAATTTAAATAATATTTCCATCAAGGTTAAAATCTATGCAATGGTAGCTATATTTGTAGGCGCATCAGCGCTATCGCTCACCTATGCCTTAACCGCTATGAGTAAAATTGGTGTCGAGCTGGTGTCTATCGCCGAAAAAGATATACCGCTGAGCAATGTAGTTACCAGGGTCACTGTGCACCAACTGGAGCAGACGATTAATTACGAACGTGCACTGCGCTATGGAGAAAGTATGCGTACAGTGCCTGCGGCTGCAAAGCTTTTCAAAGAGTCAGTGGAAAATTTTAATAACCACTCTGGCAAAGTTGATAAGGAAATTAAAGTTGGGGAAGGTCTTGCTGAGAAAGCGTTGGCTACGGCCCTTAATGAAGAAGAGCGAAATGAATTTAAAAACATGAATATAGCGTTAAGGAAAATAGAGGGTTTACATGCAGAATACGCTAAACATGCTGAAGGAGTTTTTGCATTGCTGGCCGAAGGTAGAATGAATGGTATCTTTGAATATGCGCAAAAAGTAGAAAAACAGGCAGAAAAGATGAATCATGAGCTGGAAAGCCTGCTCGTCAAAATTGAAAAATTTACTTTGCAGGCGGCCTTAAATGCTGAGCACCATGAGCAATCAGCTGTCGACATACTCATCATTATTGCTGTCATTACTCTGGTTTTAGCAGGCACTATTTTCCTTGTTGTGATATCCGGCGTATCACGGCTTGTCGGTGGATTATCACGTTCGATGAGCATCGCGCAACATATTGCTGATGGAGACTTGACTGAAGAAGTTCATTCGGATGGTAATGATGAGATCGGTAAATTACTCACTGCCTTAGGTGTTATGCGAAATGGAATTCATGACATGGTGGTTCAAATGAGCCATGCATCCAGCGAATTGGCGAGATCTTCAGAAGAGCTTGCCGTAGTGAGTGAGGAAAGCAGCCAGGGTATCTATAAACAACAGGCAGAAATTCAACAGGCAGCAACTGCAATGAATGAAATGACTGCGACTGTACAAGAAGTGGCGCGAAATGCTCAAGAAACTTCACAATCGACCAATGAGGCAGATCAAGAAGCCAGAAATGGTCAGAAGGTTGCAAAAAGAACAATTGGTTCTATCGAGGAGTTGGCAAACGTGGTGAATAGTGCGACTAGCGTTATTCAGCAAGTCGGTCAGGAGAGTAATAATATTGGTGCCGTACTCGATGTCATTAAAGGTATTGCTGAACAAACTAATTTACTTGCTCTGAATGCCGCTATAGAAGCGGCGCGTGCGGGTGAACAGGGTCGTGGTTTTGCGGTTGTTGCCGACGAAGTGCGTACCTTGGCTCAGCGTACCCAGGACTCAACCTCGGAAATTGACGAAATGATCAGCGGTCTGCAGGAAAGTGCAAAAAATGCTATCACTGCAATGGAATCAGGGCGAGAGCAGGCGGCAAAAAGTGTTGAACAAGCCGCCGAAGGTGGCGCTTCAATTGAAACCATCACCAAAGTCATTAGTCACATTAACGATATGAACACCCAAATCGCCAGTGCGGCTGAAGAGCAATCTGCAGTGGCTGAAGAGGTTAATCGTAATGTCATTGTGATTAACGAAGTGGCTGAACAAAATGCGGAATCCGTGAATCAAATTACAGCTTCCAGTGAAGAGCTATCACGTATGGCGGTGAGTCTGCAAGAGATGATTGCGCGGTTTAGAGTTTGAGTTTGCAGGCAGCTTGAGATGGTTGTTTCTCGCAGATACTGAGCAGCAATTTAATTCCTGATCGTCTGTTTATGGATGATAATAAGCCGGCTTAATCACCAGGAAAGATAGCCTGTTAAGTTCCGATAACTTTATAACGTCAAATCAATGCCATTTATTCGATATGCATGAGAACGTTAGTATTGCTATACATCATAGTATGAGGTTTCTCCTTCTTGACGGCGTTTGAAGCGCTTGTAGCCCCACTGGTATTGACTTATATTTTCTCGAATACAGGTTTCCACTGCACGGTTCATGGCGCTGGCTGAAACCTCCAGATCAGATGAGTAAATGTCGTCTTCCGGCTTCAGGAAATGAATGACGTAACCGCGCCCACGTGTCAATCGCCGGGCATACACCATAAGGACCTGTGCATGTGTTTTGTTAATCAGGCGTGGAATGAGCTTGACGGTATTGGCACTGACGCCAAAGAAAGGCACAAAGACACCGCCGTTGCCGGCATCCTGATCGGGTAGTATGCCAACGGCTTCTTTTCTGGACAAGGCTGCAAAAAGGGCCTTCACACCTGTGGTATTGGTGGGCACCAGGTTCGCGCCGGTTCGCTGGCGCGCCTGATTGAGCACTGCTTCCAGCTCCTGTATTTTTGGAGGCCTGTAAAGGCAGGTAACGGTTCTGCTGCTGGCATAATGCAGGCTGGTGAGTTCCCAGCAACCCAGGTGTGGTGTCAGGATAATCAGCCCTTGTTGTTTTGCCAGTGCCTCAAGTAGGCACGCTTCATTTTCAACGCCTTTGATATGCCGCATTAATTTTTCCGGTTTCCACAACCACAAAGGCCCCAGCTCGGTGAATGATTTGCCCATTTCTATCAGTGATTGTCGAAGCAGGGTTTTACGCTGTTGTTCACTCATATCTGGCAGGCATAGCGAGAGGTTGATACGAGCGATGTGTTTCACTTTAGTCGGTAGCCAGTACAGGCATAGGCCAATCATGGTGCCCAGGGCATGGTTGGCAGGTAAAGGCAGAAAAGCCAACAGGCGCAGGATGAGACGGATAAGCTGGTAACGCATGTTTATCGCTTCATGATTCTTCAGGGAAATCGAAGTCTGAATAATCGGTCGCAAGAATTTCCAGGGCTTTTTGTTCCCATTCTTCGCTCACTTGTAGTTTGATGCCGCCTATCGCCGGACTATATAGCATATCAGTCTGGATGATATGTTCATCCGCCAGCCAACAGGGAACACCCTCAGCTTTCAGGCGCCCCATGCAGATATTGGCTTCAATAATTGTATCAAATGTCGCTACATTTACCATATTAAGTTAATTATTCGCTGATTAAATGTATAAAATATCCACTTTTATTAATTTTAGGCTGAGTAAAGTAATATTCCAGGTGAAAATTATCAATCTGCGCTATTTTTGGATAAAAGTGGTTTTATAGCCGTCAAAATACTACTATATAGGCCAGTATTGTGTTTTTCTTCAGCTAAAAGTAAGGTTTTTATATGTTGACGCTGTGTCGGCATGGAAAAGCACGCCGGGCAGTTTTCCATGATAACCGGTAATTCGGCTTGCTGCGCAAAGGCGGCTGTTTGTGATTCACGCGTATAAATCAATGGGCGAATCACACGGATATCGCCTTCGCCAATGGTATAGTGCGCTTTCATGGTGCGTAGCTGTCCTGTATGAAATGCCGACATTAAAAAACTTTCGGCAAGATCATCGAGGTGTTGTGCCAGCGCCAGTACAGGGTAGCCTTCGCGCCGTGCTGTGCTGTACATAATCCCGCGTTTCATGCGTGCGCACCAGGAGCAATACGAATCGCCTTGCATATGCTCCTTGCCGAGATCCATGATCGGCTGGCTTTCGTAAAAGTAGGGAATACCCAGACTGGCGACATAGCTTTTTAGCGGAGAAGGATCGAAACTGTCAGACATCGGGTCAATGGTGATGGCTGCCAGTTCAAATCGTATCGGTGCCACGGCCTGCAGGTGAAGCAATATATGCAATAGAGAAAGCGAGTCCTTGCCGCCTGACAAACCCAGTAGTACACGGTCACCTTCGCGAATCATATCAAATTCGGTAATCGCATTCCCTACCGGACGCAGCAGCTTTTTACCGGGCATGCTATAGGCATGGGTGTTGTCTTTTTTACGTTGCTTGTGGCTCATAGGTTCAGATTGTACCTGTATCCTGATGGATTTTCGCCTTTTATTGGAACCATGATAGAATTCAGCCACAGCTAATATAACGAGAATTTTTAAAAATATGAGCAAGTTAGAACAAGCACTGCAAGAACGCATCCTGATTCTGGATGGAGCCATGGGGACCATGATCCAGAGTTACAAGCTTGATGAACAAGATTATCGGGGTGAGCGTTTCAAGGACTGGGGCTCTGATCTCAAGGGTAATAACGATCTGTTGGTGCTGACGCAGCCGAAAATCATCAGAGATATTCATAAAGCCTATCTTGATGCGGGTGCAGATATTATCGAGACCAATACTTTTAACTCCAATTACTACGGCATGGCTGATTATGGTATGCAGGAGTTGGTTTATGAACTGAATGTGGAAGCGGCACGTATTGCTACGGAAGTGTGCGCACAAGTGGCGACCGATGACAGGCCGCGTTTTGTTGCCGGTGTGTTAGGGCCGATGCCGGTAACGGCTTCCATGTCCAGAGATGTGAATGATCCGGGTGCGCGTACTGTTAACTTTGACCAGTTACGTGAAGCCTATACTGTTTCGCTGAAAGGTCTGATTGAAGGTGGTATCGATATTATTCTGGTCGAGACCGTATTTGATACCCTGAATGCGAAAGCTGCTCTGTTCGCCATTGATGAATATTTTGAGCAGAGCGGAAATAAAATTCCTGTGATGATTTCCGGTACCATAACGGATGCCAGTGGTCGCATCCTGACGGGACAGACGCCGGAGGCTTTCTGGAATTCTTTACGTCACATCAAGCCTCTGAGTTTTGGTTTTAATTGCGCATTGGGTGCCAAAGAACTGCGCCCTCATGTTGAAGAGTTATCGGGTATCGCTGATTGTTATATCAATGTGCATCCCAATGCCGGTTTGCCGAATGCCTTTGGTGGTTTTGATGAAACCCCGGAAATGCTGGCTGAAGAAATTGGCGACTGGGCCAAAAACGGTTTTTTAAATATTGTCGGAGGATGTTGTGGCACAGGCCCCGCACATATCAAGGCAGTCGCGGAAGCAGTCAGGCAATATCCGCCGCGAAAAATACCTGAAGTGCCGGTCGCCTGTCGTTTGAGCGGACTCGAGCCCTGTAATATCAATAAAGACTCATTATTTGTCAATGTCGGTGAACGTACCAATGTCACGGGTTCAGCCAAATTCAAACGCCTGATCATTGAAGAAGATTACGATAAAGCTCTGGAAGTGGCGCGTGAGCAGGTAGACAGTGGCGCGCAAATTATCGACATCAACATGGATGAAGGTATGCTTGACGGCGAAAAGGCCATGGTTGAATTTCTTAACCTGATCGCCAGTGAGCCCGATATCGCGCGTGTGCCGGTGATGATTGATTCATCCAAGTGGCACATTATTGAAGCCGGTCTTAAATGTATTCAAGGTAAAGGTATTGTCAATTCCATTTCCATGAAGGAAGGTGAGGCTGCCTTCATGGAAATGGCTAAATTGTGCCGACGCTATGGTGCGGCAATTATAGTGATGGCCTTTGATGAAGTCGGGCAAGCCGATACACAGCAGCGCAAGGTGGAAATCTGTACGCGTGCCTATCAATTATTGACTGAGCAGGTAGGCTTCCCGCCTGAAGATATTATTTTTGACCCGAATATTTTTGCAGTCGCTACCGGTATTGAAGAACACAATAATTATGGTGTCGATTTTATTGAGGCTACCCGTATTATCAAGCAAACCTTGCCGCATGCGATGGTCAGTGGTGGTGTTTCGAATGTGTCATTTTCTTTCCGTGGCAATAATCCGGTGCGTGAAGCAATTCATTCGGTTTTTCTCTACCATGCGATTCAAGCAGGAATGGATATGGGTATTGTTAACGCCGGTCAGCTGGCGGTCTATGATGAGCTGCCGAAAGAATTGCGAGAATGTGTTGAAGACGTGGTATTGAATCGACGAGAAGATTCGACTGAAAGGTTGCTGGATATTGCCGACCAGTACAAAGGCGATGGTTCTTCAGGCAAGAAAGAGGAAGATCTCGAATGGCGTAACTTGCCGGTTAAAAAACGCCTTGAACACGCGCTGGTCAAAGGCCTGGATGCCTTTGTTATTGAAGATACTGAAGAGGCAAGGCTGGCCTCCGACCGACCGATACATGTTATAGAAGGTCCATTAATGGACGGCATGAATGTCGTCGGCGACCTGTTCGGTGCCGGTAAAATGTTTTTACCCCAGGTGGTGAAAAGTGCGCGCGTGATGAAAAAAGCCGTCGCGCATTTGATTCCTTATATTGAGGCAGAAAAAGCAGGCGGCAATAAGAGTAACGGCAAAATCCTGATGGCGACTGTCAAGGGTGATGTGCATGACATCGGCAAGAATATTGTTGGTGTGGTACTGCAATGCAACAATTTTGAAGTGATTGATATGGGCGTTATGGTGCCCGCTAACAAAATTCTTGAGACGGCAGAAAAAGAAAATGTCGATATCATTGGTCTCAGTGGTTTGATCACCCCGTCACTGGATGAAATGGTACATATGGCGAAGGAAATGCAACGCCTTGATATGAAGGTACCACTGATGTTGGGTGGTGCTACGACTTCCAAAGCGCATACTGCCGTAAAGGTTGAACCCAACTATACTAATGGCCCGACGCTGTGGGTAAAAGACGCCTCGCGGGCGGTCGGAGTCGCGCAGAATCTGATTAGTGAAGACCATCGGGCGGAATTTGTTGAGCAAACCAGACAGGAATATGAAGCCGTTCGTGTTAATCATGCCGGCCGCCGGGTAAAAATCAATTGGCTGACGCTGGAACAGGCGCGAGACAATAAAACCAAGATAGATTGGCAGGCCAGTGTACCCGTTAAGCCGCTAAAGCCTGGTGTCAGTGTATTCAATGACTACCCGCTGGAAGACATACGTGAATACATAGACTGGACGCCTTTTTTCTTTGCCTGGGAACTCAAGGGCCGCTATCCAAAAATACTGGATGATGAGCACAAGGGTGAAGAAGCACGTAAACTGTTCAGGGACGCCGAGGAAATGCTGGATACTATTATTAAAGAAAAATGGCTGACAGCCAGGGCCGTTATTGGCCTGTATCCCGCCAATTCGGTCAATGATGATGATATAGAAGTCTATAGTGATGATAGCCGTCAGACCGTACTGGCTACCTTGCATAACCTGCGTCAGCAAACAGAGAAGCCACCGGGCAAGCCGAATGCCTGCCTGAGTGATTTTATTGCGCCTCTGGATTCGGGTGTTAAGGATTACATAGGCACTTTTGCCATAACGACCGGAATAGGCGTTGATGAAAAAGTGGCGGAATTTGAAAAAGAGCATGATGACTACAAGGCTATTATGTTGAAAGCGCTTGCTGATCGTCTTGCCGAAGCGTTCACCGAACTGATGCATCAAAAAGTCCGTAAGGAAATCTGGGGCTATGCGGCAGCCGAGACACTGGGTAATGATGCGTTAATTAACGAAGAGTATCAGGGTATTCGGCCTGCGGCAGGTTATCCGGCCAGTCCCGATCATACTGAAAAGGATATCATCTGGTCATTAATGGATGCGCAACAGCATACCGGCATCTGGCTTACTGAATCCAAAGCTATGGTGCCGGCAGCTTCTGTTAGTGGTATTTATTATGCCCGCCCTGAGTCACGTTATTTCGCCGTCGGAAAAATCAATCGCGATCAGGTTGAAAGTTATGCGCAGCGAACCGGCATGACTGTTGATGAGGTCGAACGCTGGTTGTCACCTAACCTGGGTTATGATCCTGACTAGCCGATAGCGGTGGTCAATAAACACAGGATCCTTATTTTTTGCAGTGCGCGTAATGGCTGTAATGACTCGACTATAAGCTTTGGAGGCTAGTCATGAAACGATGTTATATTTTTCTGGTATTGCTGGCGCTAACACCTTTGTCGGCGATGGCAACACCCACAAGCCACAGGCAGGCTGCAGAAGAACTTTTGAATGTGTCCGGGATGAAAGGCTCAATGGACCGTATCATTATTCAAATGGTCGAAATGCAGCTTAGTCAGAAACCGGTGCTGGCACCTTATCGTGAGATTCTGTTGCAGTTTTTCAATAAATACCTCGGGTTTAATAGTATTAAATACGATTTTATTGATATTTATATTGAAGAATTCAGTGAGCAGGAATTAAAAGCCATTACTGATTTTTATAAAACTCCGGTAGGCCAGAAGACCATCACCAAGTTGCCGGTATTGATGCAAAAAGGAGCCCAGGTCGGCATGACGAAAGTTCAAATGCATCAGCAAGAGCTGCGGGAAATGTTGCAGGCCGAAGCCAAGAAACTGGAGCAAAATACCCAAGCTAAAGAACAGGCTAAATAAGTTGCACTATTTTCATGGCCAGATTTATCTGGCTGCATTGCAATAAGTCATCGGGTGTTTATTCCGGGTTTTGAGCGGAATAGTTTTAAAATATGTCACAAGACTTTAAACAGGCGCGCTTCTCCACCCACGAAAAACTGGCAGGCAAGCTGGATGAGCTCGCTCGTGGACAAGATATCAAATCCCTTGAATCATTCGCCAAAGCTTATCTGGGTATGTATCTGGATATTGACAGTGAATTACTCCCTGCTGAACGTGTGAGCTTGTTGGCTGATGACGATATACTGGATAGTATCTGGTCCGGCTTTCATCATGTACTATATCATCAGGCGCTGTTGTCACCTGAAGACATCGGTTGTCTCTATGCAGAGGATGAGCGTATGGCGCAGGGTTATATTGCGCTGGCTGCTATTGACAGGGAGATAGAGTCTTCTCATGGAAAATGGGCCGAGCTGTTGCCTGATGATTTGCTTGAATCGCTCATTTGTTTTCACTATGTAGACAAGAACGAGTTAAAAAATCAATGGATGGATTATGCTGTACAGCAGCGCCCGCAAGTATTTTCAATGGCATTGCTGCGTTTCTGGCAGTCGATACAAAATTGTGGCGTTGAACGCTATCCCGGGTTCAGGGAAATTATACAAAAACAGGAGTTGCAGCCGGTATTGAAAAATCTGGTCTTGCCTGTTTTGCAGAACGTACGCCACATTAACAAAAAATTATTACCGGCTTTACTATTGTCCGCCTTTGAATATGTGCCGCATGCCGATTTGTTGCGGACTTGTCAAAGACGTCTCGAAGGTGAAGCTTATATGTCGGTTAAGCACCATGTGTACTGGCTGAGCTCTGCATTTTTGCTCGAGCCCGATCAATACAGGGACACCTTGTTTGAATACGTCGGGCGCACACGCGAAAAGGCCCTGCCAATGCTGAATTTTCTCGAAAGCGTGATTAAGAAAGGGCAAGCCAGTCAAGTCGCTATCAGTGCCAGTATGCTCGCTGACCTGCTGTACATGATAGCGCCCAAGTTCAGGCCGGGGCGCGACCAGTTTGGACGCATGGATGATAACGTACAAAAAATCATCTGGCTGTTTGATTTGCTCGGCCAGGATAGCAGCACTGAGGGCCGGCAGGCCATCCGTCGCTTGCGCCAGATTCGCGTGATGCGGCGATATTCACACTATCTGGACAGGGCTGAACAAGAACAAGCTAAAAGGCACTAAACCAATGCCAGGTATCGGCATTAATGAATAGTGTGCCAGTTAACAAAACAGCGAAAAGGGTCGACGCAGCGCTTAAGATCGGCGCAAAATGAGCGCTAGCCTGTATATAGTACAGGCAATACTGACATTAAATTCGGAAAAATGTATGGACAAATTATCGCTGGAAAAAAAACTGGAAAGCATCAAGTCCAAGCAGGAAAAGCTGGATAATGCCTGGAAGAAAACAGGAAACAAGGAGCTGCTGCAGTTTTTTATCGATATTATGCCCAAAGTGCTGGATGTAGAGCGTTGCAGTATTTTTATTCTCGATCCGGAAGAAGATATGGCCTGGTTACAATGTGGTACCGGTTTGTCTGAAAAGCAGGTATCCGTGCCGACCAAGGGTTCCGTTGTGGGCAAAGTGATTTCATCAGGTAAACCATGGATGGATATGGATATGGAATCGTCCGTGGGTGAGCATGATGTGATATCAATGAGAACCGGGTTTATTGCACGCAATACCTTGTGCGTGCCTGTCTTTGGAGTTAGTACAGAGTCAGTGACCGGGGCAATTCAGGTGCTCAACAAGCGCGGTCAACGATCCTATACCGATGAAGACAAGGCAATCCTGGATCGCCTTGCCTATCAGCTACAGATGAATATCGAAAGTATATTTTTACGCCAGGAAATGGCGAAGATTTCAGACGAGATGAAGAAAAAGATGGAGCAGCTGGAGAGAATGCTGTCTGTGTAACGTTCGGGTTATTTCAAGCCACTTGCGGTATACGTAAAAATTTTTCCACTTTTCCAAACAATTCAACTCGCTTGAACGGTTTGTTCAAAAAATCTTTAGCACCCACCTTATTAATCCAGTATTCCTGCATCGCCTGTTCATCAGCGCTCATCATGATAATAGGAATATCAGCGGTGAGGGGGTCATTATTCAGTACACGTGTTGCTCGAAACCCATTGATTCCAGGCATAATGACATCCATCAGGATCAGGTCCGGTAAATGAGACTTGGCTACCTGGATAGCTTCCATTCCATCTTGTGCGACCAATGTCGTGTAGCCATCCTGTTCCAGTAGTTTTTTCAGAGTAAAAAGAATGGTTCGGGAATCATCAGCAATCAGAATGGTGGCGCCATTAGAGCGGCCAATACGCGGTTTTGAGCGCCGTTCACGCACGCCATTTTTCTTGGCAAATAGATTGCTAAATTTAAAACGCTGCATTTACTAGCCCCCGTGTATAACCAATAACATTGTTGTTCTGATACCAGACCGGGTGATCACAAAAAAACGCATGAGCCGAATATTATTGTTTCTGCCAGGCATTTCGTCAGCTGCAATGTGATGTTCCGTTCATTTATTGTAAATAATCAGTTTACATTGTTGCCTAGAATAGAAAAAAAATACAACAAAGAGTGCGATTTAGTTCACGCTTTTGCACATTTGGCCAACTCATGCTTATTTCTCTTTAATTCATGGTCTGTCATGACTATGTCGATGTCCTTCGCTATGTCATGCATGTGAAAAGCCGGTCTTAAAATAGTAAATATAATGAAAAACAATAATTTATGTTTATTCCTGGATGCAGTTAACAGTCCGAATATTACTGAACCGGACTGTCATGTGACTAACAATCGGGTGAAAAATCGATGAATATGGCATAATGACTCAAATATTTGAGGAATACTGCATGAGCAAGCCAGAATCCGGCGTGAGTGGCAGCCATCAATGAAGGATTGTAATTGGGACGTATTGCCGGAAAGAATGACTGCCTTCGAAGAGAAATAGATCAGTTGATATGTTGTCAAAAATACAGGAATTCTACAATAAATTATTACAGCCCGAGCCAGATGACTCGTCTGCCGCTGAACACAGGCTGAGACTGGCAGCGACGGCATTGATGATCGAGGTCATGCGGGTTGATGATGATAAGTCGAACGATGAAATAGAAACTATCGTCCAGGCATCCATGTCCAGATTTGGCATAGAGCGTAGCGAGGCTGAGGAACTATTAAGTCTGGCGACAGCAGAATTGCACGAGTCGACGGATTATCATCAGTTTACATCACTGATTAACAAGGGATATGACCTGCCGCAAAAACTGGAAATTATCGAGTTTCTGTGGCAGGTAGCCTATGCCGATGGCAGGCTGGATATGTATGAGGAACATGTGATCAGAAAAGTAGCAGATCTTATCTATGTTCCACATAGGGAATTTATACGCTTGAAAGAGAAAGTCAGGCAGGCCTCGCCATCATGAGCCGACAGAGGCTAATCCTGGCTATTACACCAGCGCATCAATTCATTGGACCCTGTTAATTATCTTGTTTAGCGGGCTCATTTGCCAGGCTAACGCGCAGATCGCGCCCCATGAACTCATGTTCATTGAGTTCTGCGATCGCACGCTTCGCACCGTTTTTTTCCATTTCGATAAAACCATATCCACGTGGTTTACGGGTAACTTTGTCGGTCATCAGGCGTATAGTGAATACCTCTCCACATTGGCCAAACAGTTTACGTAATTCGCGTTCCGAGGACTTGAATGCCAGGTTACCGATGAATAGCGTTTGTTTATGAATAGGGAGCTGATAAGGTTTGATCAGCAGGATAATTCCTGTTAACAGTGAGGCAATCAGTGCGCCTGCACCCATACCCCAGGCAAATTGTTGATGGTTGGCCACCGTTTCCAGATTGATTAAAGAAAATAAAGGCAGACCCGCAAAGGCCAGAATGACAGTAAGGATAATAGCGATTAATAACAATTTGACAATATTTGCAGACATAGGTTTTTCCAATACTCGAGATTAATAAAGAGGCACTGGCCTGGATTCTGTCCCGGCCAGTCTGGCAGGAAAGATTATAGGGAGATAGCTGGCCGGTGTATAGTTTTGAGTTACAATTGTTACTTTTAATAGCAGGCAAGCAAGCTAAATATTATCACCAGCTCAGTAATTTTACTGAACCAATATACAATAATGTGCTTAATCGCATTCAGGATACGCAAAAGTATGGCCAGCGCACTAACAATACGAAATTTGAGTAAAACCTATGAGAATGGCTTCACTGCACTAAAAGGTATTGATCTGGATGTTGAGGAAGGTGATTTTTTCGCATTACTGGGTTCAAATGGCGCGGGTAAATCGACCACTATCGGCGTGCTCAGCTCCATGGTGAGAAAGACCAGCGGTCTGGTTAGTATCCTGGGATACGATATTGATACGGATTTTTATGCGGCGAAGAAATTTCTCGGCCTTGTGCCGCAGGAATTCAACTTTAATGTCTTTGAGCCGGTTCTGGAAATTGTAGTGAACCAGGCCGGTTATTATGGTATCGACCGCAAACCGGCACTGGAAAGCGCTGAGTATTGCTTGCGTGAACTGGGATTGTGGGACAAGCGATTCGAAAGTGCGCGCAATCTTTCCGGTGGCATGAAGCGGCGCCTGATGATTGCACGTGCTTTGGTGCATAAGCCCAGATTGTTGATTCTTGATGAGCCGACGGCTGGTGTCGACATAGAAATCCGCCGTTCCATGTGGAAGTTTCTGCGCAAAATCAATGCAGAGGGTACAACCATCATACTCACGACGCATTATCTGGAAGAAGCAGAAAGTCTGTGTCGCAATATTGCGATTATCGAAAATGGATTGTTGATAGAAAACACCAGTATGAAAAAGTTGCTGAGCCAACTCGGTACGGAAACTTTCATCCTGGACCTGTCACAGCCGATGGTGTCGGCACCGGAGTTGCCCGGCTATGTTACCCGACTAATGGATGCACAAACGCTGGAAGTGGATCTGGAGAAGGGTATGCCGATGAATGCGCTGTTTTCTTCGCTCAACGCACTCGATATTCAGGTGGATAGTGTGCGCAGTAAAACCAACCGACTGGAGCAATTATTCATTAATATCGTTGAATCGAACAAGACGCAGGAGTTGCGGGCATGACCGCTCAGGAACAATTCATTGCCTATAAAACCCTGGTTATCAGGGAGGTGCTGAGATTTTCGCGCATCTGGGTGCAGACGATCTTGCCACCGGTGATCACCACTGCGTTATATTTTGTAATTTTCGGCAGATTGATCGGCCCGCAAATTGGAAAAATGCAAGGATTTGAATATATCGATTACATTGTTCCAGGCTTAATCATGATGTCAGTGATTACCAATTCCTATGCCAATGTTGTCTCATCGTTTTATGGTTCCAAGTTTCAGCACAACATTGAGGAAATGCTGGTATCACCTATGCCGAACTATGTGATTTTGCTGGGCTATGTCACCGGTGGCGTATGCCGGGGTCTCTCGGTAGGCATTGCAGTCACCGCAGTCTCCTGGTTTTTCAGTGATCTAACGTTCAAGCATGTAGGGGTTATCATGACCACGGTATTCCTGACTTCCGTGTTATTTTCCCTGTCGGGTTTGATCAATGGTGTGTACGCGAAAAGCTTTGATGATATTTCAATTATTCCCACCTTTGTGTTGACGCCATTGACCTATCTGGGTGGAATCTTCTATTCAATCGATATGTTGTCACCATTCTGGCAGAATGCTTCGCTGTTCAACCCTATTCTATATATGGTAAACGCATTCCGTTATGGTTTTCTGGGCGTCAGCGACATCGCATTATCAACTTCCTATGTCATAATTGTGGGATTTATTATTGTGCTGTTTCAGTTTTCATTATTTTTACTCAATAAAGGCCACGGAATCCGTAGTTAGTCAGGTTGGCTTCATTCAAAACCTTGTTTCAATAGGCCCGATACAGCTTATTTTTAGTGTTGCTGGCTATTAAAGCTTTATGCGATTTTGACGCTAAATAAGGTTAATCACCGGTCATCTGTGTGACCATTAATAATATAGCCGAATAACCCTCTTGAGACGGGAATCCGATCAGTATGCAGCCAGTGTATTCAGAGAACCCAGAAGAACAGCCGGATAAACATTTGCTGCGCAATTTTATATTGGTGGGCCTGGGGAGCATTATACTGGCGCTGTTTATTGTCAGCACCCTGGTTCAGCGATTGTCTGTAGAAAATCTGGTTCTGGTAAGTGAAAACAAGAACGTGGCTCTTGCCAGGCTGTTAGTCAATGATGTCTGGCAAGAGCATGCCCCTGGTTTTGAGAAAATCAAATTGTTGTCGCCCGCTGAGATCAAGCGCTCTGGTGTCTATCAACAGATGCAAGTGGATATCGGCAAGCATATTCGAGGTGTGGCCATTCTCAAGGTAAAGATATTTGATCACACTGGTTTAACACTGTACTCAACAGATCCCGCTCAAATAGGTGAAAAGAAACAGCTCAGCGCTAATGTGGAGCGTGCCCTGGCAGGAGAGGTTGTCAGTAAACTGGCATTTCGGGATAAAATATATGCTAATGAAGAAATGCTTACCAAGAGGAATGTTGTATCGAGTTATATTCCACTGAGAAGCAGGGTTTATGATGAGGCGTCGCCCATTGTCGGCGTAATAGAGATTTATTCTGATGTATCAAGCCTGTATGAACAAGTGGGTGAGACGCGCAACAATATCATCATCATCATGGCTGTTGCCATGTTATTATTATTTGCGGTGTTGTTTCTTTTTGTTCGCAAGGCTGCCGAAGTCACCGGCTGGCATTTGCAGGAAAAACAGAAAGATGAGCAACGCATGCGTCACATTGCCTACCATGATTCTCTGACAGGGTTACCCAATCGTGAAATGTTCAGACTCAGTCTGGAGACAGCGGCTGCACGCGCAGAGCGCAATGAACGGTTGTTAGCAGTATTATTTCTTGACCTCGATCGCTTCAAAACCATAAATGACAGCCTCGGTCATGCAGCGGGTGATGAATTGCTTAAGGAAGTGGCTGAGCGCTTACTTACCTGTGTACGCGTGACAGACACGGTCGCTCGCCTGGGTGGTGATGAATTCACCATTATTCTTGATAACGTAACTCACGTTGATGAAGTGGAAGAAGTATCCAGACGCATTCTGGAGTCGCTCAGTCAACCGGTTGTGATAGAAGGCCATGAAATTACAAATTCTGTCAGTATTGGTATAACTATCTACCCTCTGGACGAAAGAGACATTGATCAATTACTAACCAATGCAGATGCAGCTATGTATGCTGCCAAAGCCTCTGGCCGGCATAGTTATATGTTTTATGCCGCCGGCATGAACCAGAGTAATAGCGAAAAGCTGGAGCTGGAGCGTAAACTGCGCATTGCGCTCGATGAAAATGAATACCTGTTGCACTATCAGCCCATCGTTAATCTATGTAAAGGCAACATGATTGGTGTTGAAGCCTTGCTGCGCTGGAACAATGAAGAATTCGGCATTGTGTCACCTGATAAATTTATACCGATACTGGAAGAAACCGGTTTTATTACCATCGTTGGTGATTGGGTATTAATGACAGCCTGCCGTAAAGCAATGGAATGGCAACAATTGGGTTATGAGCCTATGACCATGTCAGTTAATATTTCTATTATTCAATTCAGGCGCCTGGAGTTCGTTGAAAGTGTTCGGCATGCACTGCAGGAGAGTGGACTGGACCCAAAGTACCTGAAACTGGAAATAACAGAATCCACGCTCATGGATCAAAGTGATGCCTGTTTACAGAAGCTGAACGCAATTCGTGATTTAGGTGTATCGATTGCTGCGGATGACTTTGGCACCGGCTACTCATCACTCAGTTATCTGAAAAAATTACCGATTGATATTCTCAAAATCGATCGATCCTTTATTATGGATGTGCATAAAAGTAGTGATAGCGCGGCGATAGTGACGGCGATATCGGCGCTGGCACACAGTCTCAAGCTGGGTGTTGTGGCTGAAGGTGTTGAGCAAATTGAAGAATTAAACTTTCTTGCGGCGCTGAGTTGTAATTATATACAGGGTTATTTTTTCAGTAAGCCGCTGGTTGAGGAAGATTTGATTGCCGTGATGCAAAACAAGTTTTATTTTCTCGATAAGCTCGACGCAGCGCGCGAAAAAAACCTGGTTGCATCCGGCTAGCCCGGTGACGGTTCGATCTATCTTATCCTCATTCAGCTTGTTCATTTGATATAGCCAGCGTCGAATCACTATTTATTTGACAGATGGTTTTATTTTGTCATGATTGACGTTCCGAAAATGAAAATAATGGACACGTCTATGATTATCGGCACCCCCCTGAGTACCAGAGCCACGCGCGTCATGCTTCTTGGCAGTGGCGAACTGGGCAAAGAAGTGATTATTGCCTTGCAAAGACTGGGCGTAGAAGTGATTGCCGTCGATCGTTACGCCAATGCACCTGGTCATCAGCTTGCACATCGCTCCCATGTTATCGATATGTCCGATGCCGGTGCGCTACGTGCGTTGATCGAAACGGAAAAGCCGGCCATCGTCGTTCCCGAAATTGAGGCTATTTCTACCGATACACTGGCCGAGCTCGAACAGCTTGGTGTTGTTACCGTCATTCCTACTGCTCGTGCAGCGCAATTGACCATGAACCGCGAAGGTATACGCAGGTTGGCGGCTGAAGAGCTGGATTTGCGTACCTCGCGTTATGCCTTTGCTGAAAGTCTGAACGAATTGCAACAGGCGATTGATGGTGGTGTCGGCTATCCCTGTATTGTCAAGCCGGTGATGTCTTCGTCAGGCAAAGGCCAGTCTACCATTCATGCCCCGGAGGATGTGCAGCATGCATGGGATTATGCCATGTCAGCCGGGCGGGTTAATCGTGGTAAGGTCATTGTCGAGGAAATGGTTCGCTTTGATTATGAAATTACCTTGCTAACGGTCAGGGCGCTGAATGATCAGGGAGAAATAGAAACTTGTTTTTGCGAGCCTATCGGACATATACAGGAGAAAGGTGACTATGTTGAAAGTTGGCAGCCACAATCGATGTCATCCAGGGCATTGAAACAGGCGCAACATATAGCCGAAAAAGTCACCACCAGCCTTGGGGGGCGCGGTTTGTTCGGGGTGGAGTTATTTATCAAGGGCGATGAGGTCTGGTTTAGTGAAGTCAGTCCGCGTCCACATGATACCGGTATGGTGACAATGACGACTCAGCGTCAGAATGAATTCGAATTACATGCGCGGGCTATATTGGGTTTACCTGTTAATACCGCCCTGTTATCGGCCGGGGCCAGCGCTGTGATTTACGGAGGTGTAGATGAGCAAGGTATTGTCTATGCCGATGTCGATAAGGCGCTGAGCGTCAAGCAAACCGATATACGTTTGTTTGGTAAACCGGAATCATTCAAGCGTCGTCGTATGGGTGTAGCTTTAGCGTATGGTGATGATATTGATGATTGCCGCATGCGTGCCAGCAAGGCCGCAAGCATAGTGAGGCCATTGAAGCCATAAGCCGGTTTGTTGGTTGACACTAGGAGCCTGTCGGTGCAGTGTCGCCGTCCAGGTAGTACCAGCGTTGATCTTCGAAAATAAATCGACTGAGTTCGTGCAATTGATGCGCTTTACCGTTGTGCTTGTACCAGGCGATAAACTCTACCGTATCATAACTGCTGCTGATGACTTTCAGGCGAATCCATTTTACCGGTGAATCGCTATTGATGGACAGGCTTTGCGGTCTCGTGGATGCATGCCAGGTAGATAAAATATAGTCTTCATTGTGTTGCGCGTAGGCGCTGTATCTTGAGCGCATCAATGTTTCTGCGCTGGGCGCTGATTGTTTTCCTTCTATGAATGCAGCGCAACAGTTTTCGTAGGGTTGCTCAGTGCCACAGTAGCATGGCTTGTCAGCTCTGGTGTTCTTCATGCACAGCTTTTATTCCTTTTTGTTGTCGCTAAGTACGCGGTAGTCATAATGTGCAACATGAGTAGTGATATATTTTATTTCCCGGGTGAATTCCTTAAATTTCCTGGTTTCCATAAAATGACTCAGCTCATCAATAGCCGAACGAGCAATGCCCATATGTAACCTTGAAGTATCACAGTCACCCTGTCGCGCGAGTCTGATAGAGGCATGGATATTATCCATAATGCTGAGCATGAGTTTCTCGCAAATACCGGGGTGAGGTGTAAACAAATGATTATTGACTTTAAAGTAAGCGGAGAGTGTCGATGAATGAATGGTCTGCTCCAGATTCTGTCCGCTTTCATTATTGTCTAAATAACGTTTTGATGACAGGTAGTGGGTACGAATCTGGCTGGATCCCTGGTTGACAGTATTAACCGCAGTGAGTTTATCGAGCACTTTAGACAGAGGCTGAATCAGGTCTTCATGTATATTGTCGGAAAGACAGTTGTGATAGCTTTTTAAACGTTCATGCAGCCATTGCTGGCTGATTTTTTCATACAGTGCCACTAGTGTTTCCAGCAGGGACTGTTTATCTGGTGTTGATTTCAAATTAGTCATGTCAGTATCAGGATCATTCGATAGCAAAGCTTAAGGGTTTGGCATTATTGGTAAATTCTATGCGCACTATTTCTAGTGTTTCATCCCAGGTATATTTTCGGGTGGGTGCGATAAATTCTCGAGTCAGTTGTTCAATATGATTATCATCTACCCTGTATAAATAAATATATCCGGCAGGCACATCCTGAAAGGCGGCATAGTGGCCACTGGGAGAGATAGAATGGGTTCCGATCTGGCCCAGCTTGTTTTCACCATAGTATAGCTGACGAATTTGTCCTTCATCAGTGCTGGTCTTTTTTACTATGAAACCCGAGCCTATGTTAATGCTCTCGACTTCCGGGGTTTCACTGGCCATCAGGCTGCCAGGTAAAAATAATAACAATAAGCAGTAAATGGTCTTCATTGAATGTCCTTCAACTTTAAAATTATTATCCTTTGGCGCACAAGGGAAGGGGTGAGTTCCCGTTAACAGAAGCTGGCGCGCACAATAGTTATTCAATAAAAATGCATGATTATTGTAATCACCTTTTTTATAACTATTACTGATCCATGTCAAAAGGTTCTTGCCAAACGGGTGATCTGGCTAAGGAATATCCGAATAACGGGGGATTGGATAATTATTAGATTTATATCAGTTGCTTATGTTGATATTGCTAGCAAAGTTAGGGGTAGAAATGGCTGGTCTGGAAAAGCCAGAATCTGACGGTAATCCGGTTGCTGTCATAAAAATTCCCGCGCCCATTGTTTGGCATCCAGTTGCCCGGTATAACGATATTCATCAGCATTCTGCCGTTTCATAAATAGGGTTGTACGTCCGCTTGATAAGTTTCAGAGCATTGGCTGAGTATGTCAGCCAGCAGTTTTGCAGCAGGCCCCGGCTGGCTTTGGCGACCAAAATACAAAAACAGCGACGCGTGGTAAGACTTTCCCTGTGGTAGTGAAATTGGCTTGATAATGCCTTGTTTAAGGTCTTGCTCGATGTCGTGATAGGGTAGCCAGGCAAAGCCCATGTTGCTGATCACCAGCGTTCTGGAGGCATGCAGGCTGGAAACGGACCAGCGTTGTGTCGCACTGAGCCAGCCAATGTTTCGCTGCTGATGGCCGGAATCGCTGACGGTGATCTGGCGCTGTTTGCGTAAATCATCTTCGTTGATAGCCCTGTCCAGCTGGTTGAGTGGATGATCGCGATGAGCCACAGCAATAAACGGAATACGCATGATTTCGGTGCCCAGTTTATTGGTCGGCATCTGGTGGCCTATGATTATGTCCGCCTCACCGGATTCAAATAAATCCTCGGCACCTGATAAAATCACTTCATTGAGTATGACCTGCGTGCCATGGCTTTGCGGCACAAACAGCTCCAGAGCCTGGGTAAGCAAAGGTGTTGGATAGGCTGCATCAACGACCAGGCGCAGGCTGTGTTCCCAGCCCGTCCTGGCCTGATGGGCGATGGTCTCGATTTCACTGGCGTCACGAATCAGTTCGCGTGCGCGTTGTAATACCAGTTTGCCTGTTTCGGTGAGCTCAGCTTTGCGGCCATTGATTTCCAGTACCTTCACTCCCAGTTGATCTTCCAGTCGGCGGATGGCATAGCTCACTGAAGATTGGCTACGATGTAGCTGCTCTGAAGCCTGTGCGTAGCCACCATAATCGATGATGGTCTGTAAGGTACGCCATTGCTCTATGGTCACTCTGGGTGCTGTCATAGCCTGCATTATATCTAAATTTTAGATTATATATAGCTAATATTTGAACTTTTATATCTAAATATTTACATCATAATGACCATCAGGCAATAACATAATGAGAGGGTAAAACAATGAACAATATAATATTACTGCTTGGCAGAGTGATGATGGCGCATATTTTTGTATTGGCAGGGTTCAACAAGATCACAGGCTATGCAGGTACGCAGGGCTACATGGAAGCCATGGGTGTGCCCGGTATGTTGCTACCATTGGTGATTGTGCTGGAAGTGGCCGGTGGATTGGCGCTGATTATTGGCTGGAAAACGCAATGGGCCGCTTACGCGCTGGCTGCTTTTACATTAGTGGCAGCCTTTATCTTTCATTCTAACCTGGCTGACCAGATGCAAATGATTCTGTTTATGAAAAATATTGCCATCACGGGTGGATTATTGCTGTTATCGGTAGCAGGTGCTGGCCAGTTCAGTATCGATGGCCGAAGATGAAAGTGAACCTGGACGTGAAATTAATTTCATAACAATAGATAGTGTACAGACCCTGGAGTAATGATGAGTTTAATGATTAACGGACAATTGAAAGATGGCTGGCTTGATGCTGAAGTTGAAGATGGCCAGTTCATTCGTCAAGACTCACAATTTCGCCACTGGATTACAGCGGATGGTAGTCCGGGGCCTTCGGGCTCCGGTGGTTTCAAGGCTGAGGCCGGACGATATCATTTATATGTCAGTCTGGCTTGTCCCTGGGCGCATCGCACGCTGATCTTTCGGCATTTGAAAAAACTGGAAAAGTTGATATCGGTTTCCGTGGTGCATCCCCATATGGGAGATAAGGGTTGGCACTTTGAGGAATATCCAGGTTCAAGCGTGGATGATGTCAATGGATTTAAATATATGCATCAGGTTTATTCGCAGTCTATGCCTGACTACACGGGTATTGTGACAGTGCCGGTATTATGGGATAAAAAAAACAACACAATCGTTAATAATGAATCATCAGAAATTATTCGCATGTTTAATTCTGCTTTCGATCAGCTGACAGATTCTGAGGAGGATTATTATCCTGAATCCTTGCGTGCAGATATAGATAGTATTAATGAGCTGGTTTATCACAGTATCAACAATGGTGTTTACAAAGCAGGTTTTGCCAGCACACAGCAGGCCTATGAACAAGCGTTTGAACAGCTGTTTGATGCGCTGGATCATGTTGAGGGGATACTGAATCAGTATCGTTACCTGCTGGGTGATCGATTGACCGAAGCCGACTGGCGCCTGTTTACCACCTTGATTCGTTTTGATGCGGTGTATTTTGGGCATTTTAAATGCAACAGGCAGCGTATTAGTGATTACCCTAATTTATCGAACTACCTGCATGAATTGTATCAAATGCCCGGCATAGCAAACACCGTCAATATGCAGCAGATCAAGCAGCACTACTACTATAGTCATGAATCCATTAATCCAACGCGCATTGTCCCGCAAGGTCCGGAGCTGGATTTCAATATGGCACATAATCGAGACAGTAAATTTTCATGATCGAATTAACTACACCAATGCCTGTGAATGATGAGGAGGAAAACCATGAGTAATGCTGGTGTGGTACGTCAGGCAAAAGAAACCCATGAAGGCGATGCCGTCGTCGTCAAACGTTTATTCCCTGTGGACGGCTACATGAATTTTGATCCTTTTGTTTTATGGGATCATTTTAACGTCAAACCTGGATCAGGTTTTCCGGATCACCCACATCGTGGTTTTGAAGCGATTACCTATATGTTCAAGGGCAGTATGGAGCACAAGGATAATCTGGGTAATCAATCTCGCGTGGAAGCGGGTGGCGCGCAACGCTTCACCGCGGGGAAAGGTATTGTGCATTCGGAAATGCCAGGCTCGGAAGGTAGTAATGAGGGTATTCAATTATGGATAAATCTGCCCCGTGCTTTAAAAGCCAGTGAACCTTCCTATCAACAAGTCGATCAGCATGACTTTCCGGTTGAATCTATATCAGCGGGTAACATAATAACCATTGTTGGCGAAGGTTCGCCGTTAATGATAAAAACGCCGTTGCTATACAAGCAGCTGGTGTTGAATGAAAATGAAAAATATATGGAAACGGTTCCGCCTGATTTCCGCGGCCTGATTTATGCGGTTAATGGGCAGGTAAGCATTGGCCAGCAAAGCCTCGCAGAGGGTGAAGCCCTGTTGATCGAGCGTGGCGGAATATTTGAAATCAGTTCAAGGTCGCCATGTGTGATTATGCTTTGTTTTGGCAAGCCTCATGGGGAGCCTGTTTATCAACATGGGCCGTTTGTTGACTGAATCGACGCGTTTATGACGACTGCTAGCACAAAATTAACAATGAGTGAATAAAAAGACCAAGCTAACCCGATGAGTTCGTTTTCTGATTGCCAGGTAGGCAACAATATCGTGGTTATTATGACAACAAGCTGACAGTGAAAGAGCTTGTTGTTTAAAGTAAAAACCCGGGTACAACTTTCAAAATAGTGTGATATGCTTTCTCTACAAGGAAGTTTTGAGCAGAACAGCATCAAAATGCTTGTCTGTCCTTGTTTATTACCCGCTTTACATCAATCTATTTTAACTTGTATTTAAATAGATGCTATTGTGTATTAACAATCTATTTTCAGGTTAATTTCGCCTAGATAAATGCTATGAAGAAACGAATCATTTTAACCCTGCTGGGCTTGTTAATAGTCATTGCGGTATTGGCCGGCATAAAAGGTCTGCAAATATCAACCATGATAGCCGCCAGCAAGCAACCCCGGGCTGCAGCTGAAGTCGTGACAACAGCGGAAGTGCAAACGCAAGTATGGGAATCTAAATTGTCAGCGATCGGTACTTTCGATGCGGT
>Ga0316205_10000645_pt1 | contig 58325 bp, 69 predicted proteins | sample 3monthpyrite_MG_FD_204941 | JGI IMG/M metagenome (GOLD analysis project Ga0316205, IMG submission 204941) | Microbial mat bacterial communities from mineral coupon in-situ incubated in ocean water Damariscotta River, Maine, United States -... | ecosystem: Environmental > Aquatic > Marine >...
AAAAGAAAGTCATACTCGTAGTTGATGAATCACAAAATTTAAAAACAGATGTTTTAAAACTTATTGGTGATTTATCTCAATTACAGTCAGTGACTGGAACCCCCCTAATAAAAATTATTTTAATGGGTCAACCCGAATTCAGTCAAACTTTAGACTTACCCGAATTATCCTCTTTGAAAAGTAAGGTTAAATCACGCTATCATTTAGAAGCAATGCTAAAAGAAGAAATTAAGGGGTACATCTCTCACCGTCTTGAAATTGCAGGTTCTGATAACACAGTTGAATTTACTTCTGACGTGATTCCACTAATATATCTTTACACTGGTGGTCGAGCACGTTTAATTAATGTTTTATTTGACCATGCTTTATTAGCCGCATATGTAGAAAACAAAAAATTGGTTAATTCTGGAATCGTTGAAGCCGCTGTTGAAGAATTACAATGGGTTCCATTTGGTATGGAGCCGACAGGTAAAATATTTAAATTTACAGAAACTAAAATCAGTAATGCATTTGAATTTTTTATTATCGTTAGTAAAGATGGTGATTTTGTAGAAGAACATATCATTAATAAAAAACGATTACATATTGGCCGACATTCAGACAATGATATTCGTATTAAAAGTGACAAAGTTAGTCGTCAGCATGCAATTATTATTTACCACGAAAACGAATTTTTTATGCGTGACATGAATAGCAAAAATGGTACATTTATCGATAAGAAACGTATAGATATGCAACAACTTACAGATGGTTCTGTTGTTAATATTGGTGAGTATGATTTAATCTTCAAAGCTAAAAACGTTACCGCTAAGAAAGATAACAATGAAAATGTTAATATAATGGATATCCCTCAACAAGCATAAATGCTTTGTCGAACAGCTCATGATAATTATAAAACTGAAATGTGAATTAGGGCATTATTTTGAAGGTTGGTTCAAAGATAACTTTGAATTTAAAAAACAATTAAGTTCAGAAATGATTGATTGCCCTAAATGTGGATGTAACCATGTATTAGATGCTACTTCTGTTATTATTAATAATAGCGATAATGTGGCTGATATCAATAAACCCTCTGTTGTTAATAACCAAGAATTTAAAATGATATCGGAACAATTTATTGATGAAATGTCTGCCCACGTTGAATCAAACTCCCATTTAATTGAGGAAGAGTCTTTTCAAGATGAAATTATAGATTTGAGTGAGGAGAGCATGTCTACTCTATTGTCTTCTCTTAAAATTGCTGCAAAAGATAAGATGCATTAAAATACTTTTTCGAACATACCGTCTTTTTGTTTCTTATTTCCTTCTGAATTTCTCCTTTTATTTTTGTTAACACATTGCTGTTTGTTTTTCTTTTGCCTGAATATAACTCTAAATTCATTTCATTGAATACTGATTCTAATGTATCTGTTAAATGGTACTTTAATCTATAATTATTTAACCAGTCATTAATTGATACGTTGATCGGCCAATCTTCAGCTCTTGAAATATATGTTAATGACTGCTTAATATCAAAAACTGACTTTGCTTGATGAATCGTACGGAAGAATATTTTATAGTATTTGTACTTATTTATCCGCACAGTAATAAATTTTGAACTGCTAAGTATTAGTACGTAGCTTATAAATAATAGAACGACAACTAAAATTAGTTGTGCAAACCAATTAAGAACTAATAGTTTCTCATGTTTAAATGTCAGTAATTTAAGTCTGCCTAGTTTAGGGTCGAAGTATTGAATTCCAATGTCCTTGATAGGTGATAAGCTACTTTGAAGCGGCGTAAATGTAATTGCAACTATTTTCTCTCCAGTAATATTATGGGTGCCAATGGTTGTTTGCATTGTTGTTTTCAAATGAGAATGTTGAATGTCTGGTGACTTTAAGTTGTTATATAACTGCGAAATAGAGGGTAACCATTTTGATGGTATTCCTAAGGCAGATAATTTATATTGAATAACAGCGGTTGAGGCTGGCTGCATAACTGGATCAGGCACATCGATATAACTTGCAGTGAGATTTATCACGCCAATAGGCGTAGTAGGGCTTATGTATACAGGTAGCTTTTTAACGTCAAATTCAATTTTATTAAAGTAGAATCGGTAACGTGGTACGCCATCTTTTACATATTCCACATGAGGTAATGATAGTTTTATATTTTGTTTGTATAAAAAATAAATCACCCAACCAAAAGTATGTTTATACTTAGTCGTGCCGTTTATGTTAATTTTTTTTGTGGATTGTTTTAGTAAGTAGCTTTCCACCCCTGCATGAAAAATTTTTTTACTATTTAATATAATATTTTCATCGGACGTTATTATGCTGACCATTACCTGTGTCTGCTCTCGTTCCCACGGCGTTTTGTTTACATTCTCATGATTAATCACAATCCGTTCCCCCTTGGATGTAAGTGCATGAGTAACCTTTATTTTATGTGTAGATGTTTTATATTTACCCCATGTAAGAGATGGAATAACTAGTGTTCCTGTATCTAATGCTTTTGCCTTTATTTTATATACCTGGTAGGTCTTTTCATCTTTTAATAGAATTACAGAATATTTAACAAAGTTATCTAAAGGTGTTAAAAACTCATTAATATTTATATTAAGATCTTTCTGTATGGTTAAATACATATTTAGTGGTTTGCCATATTCAATAGTATTGCTTTTTATCTCTAATTTTATTTGGCTATTAAGTGGGGTCGCATTTACGGAGAAAGCGAAAAAGCTCAGTAGTATAATAGGAAGTAGTATGAATTTGATCACCATGGATTAACGCCATTCCTTATATGCGGCTCAATAACTGGAGCAGGAAATCCTTCCTCTATTTCAAACAACCTCTTCCATAAATTAAAATCATCCATTTTTTCTTGCTTGACGAGCATATCGACCATGTCGGTTGTTGTGTAATTAAATATCCATTGTGAATTGGTTGTATTTTTATCTATTTTAGGTGAGCTAATAATTGAATGAGTAATGCCACGCTGAATTAATTGATTTAATATTTCGTCTGAAATAGGTAAGTCATACAATGCTTGTGTTTGCTCGTCTTCATCGCTTGATAGCGTTACCTTTGAATTTCCAATGTCGATACCATCTTCTATTTTTGCAGATCTTGGTCCAGCACCTGGTTTTAAACCACCTATTTTTCCCTTACGTAGTGCTATAGCCCGGTTCACTTTTTCGTTTATCGTAATTGCATATTGGAGGTTTATTTTTGCATTTGATTGGAGGGGATCATAGATTAAGACATCTCGGTATATCGATATAGCTTGTGCATAATCGCCAAGTATATAGTAAGTATTTGCAAGGTTGAAAAGCGATGTAGCTCTTTGTTTATCTGTTGCAGCAGACTGAATTGATTGGTTGTACAAATGTAGTGCTTTAATATAATTTTTTTGCTTATAAACGGAATTAGCTTGGCCAATAATAGCGTGGTATCCTTCTAACCTCTTAAATATTGCTTCAGATTGAATGTAATTTTTATTTTTATAATGAATGTTAGCCATTTCAAGCTCATTGGCTTTCACATCTGCTAGGAAGGGCAAGCCTGGCAGAATGATAATTATAAACAATATTATTTTAGTATTAGTTGGTATATTGTTATGGGGAGGTGTTTGTTCTTTACTATATGCGGTTTTATATCGAACTGTTGATGTAAAAAATAGTATTAAAGCAGGTAATAAGAACCAGTGATATACTTGCTGCCAAACGATAATTGTTTTTTCTGTGCGTTTGGTTTCTGTTATTGCGTTCAAAGCAATTATTCTTTTAATGTCGTCTTCTTTTAACCCTCCTTTAATACGAATGTATTGTCCTTTATATTTTTCAGCAATGCTTCTAAGATTTTTATCAACTAAACGACTTAAAACGGGTTTATTTTTAAATGTTAACCACCCACCATCTTTAGCTGGGATTGCTTGCCCTTCAAGTGTACCAACTCCAACCGTCGTAACAGTGGTCTCAATAGAAACTAGCTGTAAAGATTTATTGTTATCTTCACCCATAAAATCACCATCACTGATTAAGACAATTAATTTATTTTGTATATTTGAATCATTTAATTGCTTGTTTGCGAGCTCAAGTCCCGTGAGATATTGTGAACCCTCTATGGGTAACATATTGGGTCGTATAGAGGGAAGTATATTAAGTATAATGTTGTCATCATAGGTTAGTGGAATAGCTACATGTGCTTTATTGGCGTATACAACCAAGCTAGATAAGTTATTTTTCGTATGTGCTAATATCCTCTCTATTATAAGTTTCGCTTTTGTAATACGGTCAGGGTATACATCCTGAGACAACATTGATTTGGAAATATCCAAGACAAATACAATAGCATTATTATATTTAACATTATTATCGAATGTTCTCTCGTCTTTGATTATTCTTGGGCCCGATAAGGCAACGCAGAACAACAACCAAGTAATAATAGGGAGGGTTTTCCCATCAATTAACCTTTTAGACAGTTTTTTATTAGAATTATTTATTACCCATGGTTGTAATGCTTTATCACAATATTGATTTATTGAAAAATTAGATGCTAATTTAGATAATACGATAAGAAATAGAGGAATTAACCCTATGAGTAGTAGGTATGGTTGATTAAAATTAATAAATAACTCAGCCATTATTTAACCTATAGCGCATGTTACTGAGTAGGTATTGAAGAAAAATAAGTATGAGAGATAATGCTAGTGGCCATTGAAATAGCGGTATCTTGATATATTCAGGCTTTAATAATACTTTAGATTTTTTGGTTTTTAATATTTCTTGAATTGACTCATTTAAAGCATCAGTATTTTTTGCCCAGTAAAATTTTCCATTGGCTGAAGTGGCTATGGATTTTAGTCTCTCAAAACTTGCAGGGTGATAGATTAAGGTTGAGTTATCAACGTCAGATTTTTTGTATGAGTTAGCGCCAATAGCTACAACAAATAATTTGTATCCTATATCACCTATATAGCGAGCTATTGCATCTGGATCGACTTTACGTGGTGGGCGTAATATATCTGTTATTAATACTATGGTAGGTTTGTTCGAATTTGATTTATCGGATTTATTAGTATGGAGATAGTTTAATGTATAAAGTAGAGCTTTTTGTGGATTGCTTGTTCTTCCGGTCAATGTAGCTTCGATGCGAGGTATCATATGTTTTATTAAATTTGTGTCAGTCGTTAACGGCAGTAATGTATGCGCTCCTTCCGAAAAGGTAATAATAGCTATACGGTTACCTGACAACTTATTCGTAAAATTTAATAAAACGCTTTTTACCATTGTTAAACGTTCAACACGCTTTTCATCAATAAAGTAATCTTGAAGAACCATGCTGACAGCATTATCAACAACAAAAATAATATCGCGATTGTTGGGTGGGGTTGGTAATTGTTCACCCCTCTGATACGGCCCAGATAATGACAATAATAATAGCCCGGAGATAATGACGTAATATATTTTTTGTGTGATATTTAGTGTTTTTCTCTCTTTGTTTTTCTGCGAATAAAGGATGTCTTTAATGACATTATAATACGTGTGTTTATAATTATATTTATTATGAATGCGTTGTAGTAGGTTGTTAGCCTTAAATTGTTTAAAACTAAAAATAAAGACCATAACAAAAAAAATATACAACCATACTGGATGAGTTAGTTTTATAGATGTTATGTATTGATAGTAATCCATCGGTTTTTACAACCATTTCCATAATATGCGTAACGACTTTTTTATTTGTTCAGGATTAATATCGTCTTTAGAGTAATACGCGTTAAGTAATATATGTCTCTGAGTGTTCATTATCTCTTTGTCAGTGTCTTTTTCTTTATTTGTAACGTTACCTGTGCCTTTTTCAAAATAAAACAATTGTAGTATTTTCTTGATGTATATCCGTGAGAAATTAGTTTTCTTTAAATTATAGGTTATAAATAAAAACTTTAGTTTAGTTGGTATATTAAAATACTTTACTGTCATCCAAAGAACAGCCGCAATTAATGCTAGTGCGATGATATAATCATTATCAGAGTATCTGGTAGATTGTAATTCTGGCTCAATTATATCAATCCACGAATAATTAGGTGTTGAATTGGCTTTCATTTTAAAAAACTATAATACATCATCAGTTGTAGTGTATTGTTGGAAATTAACCCCCATACTGGCGCATTTATTTTTGAAATTATCGAAATGTTCGTTCATTTTTTTTGAATAGGGATCTGCAATATTTTTATTATTACAGTTAATCTCAATAGGTGTAACATCAGTATGATTTTGAATATTAAAAAAACCTTTTGCGGGTAAATTTATTTCGACCGGATCTTGGATTTGTATAATAGTTATTTTATATCGTCGACTTAAGTTATATAAACTAGAAGTTGTTTTATCGTTCATGTCATGAAGATCGCTGATAATAATTAATTCTGCGCCATCAGTTAACTTTAGTTTACTTAAAATATCATTTAATGCTGGTGTATTATCTGTATTTGATTCTGGCTTAGGCGGAGTATTTAATGTGTCAATAAAAGAATGAATAGAGTTAGAGCTGCTGTATATTGAATGCCAAATTGTTTTCTCGGCCATTTGAACGCCACTTACTGTTTGTTGTTGATGCATAGCGCGTAGTAGGGCATAAATGGCAAATTTTAAAGCTTGTTTTATTTTAAGTTGTTTTCGAGTTCCAAAGTACATAGTAGAACGTTGATCAAATACCAAATACGTTGATGGGCGTTTATCCTCATTATAAATATTCACATAAAGTTGTTGGGTGCGTGCAAAGGTACGCCAATTAATATTTCTTGAATCGCTACCGGGTTGGTAGGGTTTGTTTTCTTCAAAATCTATGCCTGTTCCACGTTTTCTTGATTGTAGGTCGCCTGCCATGTTTTCGCATGATGAGCGTAAAGATTCAGTAAAGCTTGTATGTGAGTTTTTGGCTTTCTTTTGGATTCTATTCATTTCACTTTTGCTTAAAGAAGTGAAATTTCCAGATTTGTGAGTTAATGATGGTTTAAAAAACATAGCGGAAACTATGGAATGGCAACAATATCAATAATTTTATTTATCATAATATTCGCAGTGATATTATTCGCTTTTGCTGTAAAGCTTGGAATAATACGATGACGTAAAATATCGGGTGTGACTTCAATAATATCATCTGGAATCAGGTAGTCACGGCCATTCAAGTAAGCAAGTGCACTAGCGGCTCGTAATAGTGATATTGATGCACGAGGTGAAGCAGGCGATTCTATATAACCGTCCCAATCGCTGTTTATATTTTTAATATCTCGAGTTGCTGTAACAATATTAACAACATACTTTTCTAGAGATTCTTCAACATGAATTTCTGCAACTTGTCTGCGTGCCTTTAATACTGTTTCGGGTTGCAATAAACCAGAATTCAATAAATTGTCATCACCAAAGTGAGTTAGTCGATCACGTTTTAAAATGAGTAGTTCATCATCATTTGACGGGTAATCAATGACAACATGTAATAAGAATCGGTCGAGTTGTGCTTCGGGTAATGGGTAAGTACCCATTTGTTCTAGTGGATTTTGGGTGGCCATTACAAAAAACAAGTCGGGTAGAGTATGTGTAATGCTTCCTACTGAAACTTGATGTTCTCCCATTGCTTCCAACAAGGCAGACTGTACTTTTGGTGGTGCACGATTAATTTCATCCGCTAATACAATTTCATTAAAAAGTGGACCTTGTGAGAATTTAAACTCACTTGTTTTTGGGTCGAATACATCACTGCCGGTTATATCAGACGGCATTAAATCAGGTGTAAATTGAATCCTCTGGAAATTCGCATGAACACCACTTGCAAGCGCCTTAACGGCCGTTGTTTTAGCTAAACCGGGTGGGCCTTCTAGTAACAAATGGCCACCTGTTAATAAACCAATAATAAGCCGGTCGATGAGAGCAGATTGACCAATAATAACGTCCTGCAGATCGTCCCTTAACTTCGCTAGAGCACTTTGTGTGTTTTCCATCTAAATGGTGGCCTTATACAGCTTTTAAAGCTTTATTTTTTAATTTAATATTAATTTCAGTATTTTCAATGAGTTAAAGTATAGATAGTAAGACAGTATAAGTCCTTAATATATTCCAATTCTTTACTATTATCTGACTTTTCATTGCAATTTACCCCAAATCTATCCATGTATAACCATTGACTCTGTACCATAGTCCAGAGTGTAAGCTTACGACTCATTATCCTTATTTAACATTAAATTTAGGATTAGTAATTGATTGTTACTCGTATTTGAAGGATACAAGGTCATTATGCGTTGGTTAATAAATATATTCGATAAAACAGGTTCACTAGGTGTACTAACAGCAACCATGGGATGCGCATCATGTTTTCCTGCGGTTGGTTCATTAGGTGCGGTATTGGGGTTAGGTTTTTTACATCAATACGAAGGTATTTTTATCAATACCTTACTTCCAATTTTTGCCGCAATAGCTTTAGTGGCTAATGCATTTATTTTTTACAAACATAAAAAATGGTTACGTGGTTTGTTAGGCATAGCTGGCCCCATTATGGTACTACTAACAATGTATCCATTATGGACATACAATTGGAGTACCTATCTTTTGTACACAGGTATTGTGTTAATGCTTATTGTATCTGTATGGAATATTATTTCACCTGCACACAAAGTCTGTAAAAGCGGTGATGTAAATGCCTAAATTACATATCGCAATAATAGGAACGGGATCGGGCGCATTTGCAGCTGCCATCAAGGCAGTAGAAGAAGGTGCAACCGTAACCCTTATAGAAGGTGCTGATGATATAGGAGGCACCTGCGTTAACGTTGGCTGTGTACCTTCAAAAATATTTATTCAAGGCGCACATACTTCTTATTTACAAAGTCACCATCAATTTGAAGGTGTACCTCTTAATACACCGAAAGTAAATCGTAAAGTGATGATGTTACAACAACAAGAGTGGGTGAATAAATTACGTTATGCAAAATATGAAAGTATTTTAGAAAATAATCCCGGTATAAATCTTATTCGTGGTATGGCTGCGTTTAAGGATACAGAAACACTTGTCGTCACAAATAAAGATAATCAGCAATCAGAAATAAAAGCTGATCGTATATTAATAGCGGTTGGAGCAAGCGCAGCGGTTCCGGCTATTAAAGGTTTAAGTGATTCCCCATACTGGACATCTACCGATGCTTTACAAGCAGAATCAATACCTGAGCATTTAATTGTTTTGGGTGCGTCAGTAGTTGCATTAGAACTTGCTCAAGCCTTTAGTAATATCGGATCTAAGGTTACGATTATTGCTAGAAGCACGTTATTATCAAAGGAAGAGCCTGAAATTGGAATTGAATTATCTAAGCTCTTAGTAAATCAAGGTATTAATTTATTGCTAAATACGAATACTGAATTAGTCACACAAAATAATGATAACTTCACAATCCAAACAAGCAATGGCAAGATAACAGGCGATAAATTATTAGTTGCAACAGGTCGAACGCCAAACACTGAGTATTTAAATTTAGCTAAAGTAGGCGTTAATACCAATCAGCAAGGTGGCATTATAATTAATGAGTATATGCAAACAAATGTAACAAACATCTATGCTGCTGGTGATTGCACTAACCAACCACAATATGTCTATGTGGCTGCTGCAGCGGGTACGCGAGCAGCTCGCAATATGACTAGCACAACGGATTGTTGTAAAGTTGCAATCGATTTATCGGTTATGCCATCGGTTGTATTTACCCATCCACAAGTTGCAACGGTCGGTTTTACTGAGCAACAAGCAAAAGATAACGGACTTGATGTGGATAGCCGAATGCTAGCCTTGGAGAATGTTCCGCGAGCAATTGCAAATATGAATATCGATGGCTTTATTAAGTTAGTTATTAATAATGAAACAAAACAGATTTTAGGCTGTCAAATACTCGCAGAAAACGCAGGGGAAATGATTCAAACTGCTGCTTTAGCGATAAGGAATAAAATGACGGTAACTGAACTTGCGGATCAACTATATCCTTACCTAACAATGGTAGAAGGCATCAAGCTTTGTGCTCAAACATTTAATAAAGACGTTAGCCAGCTATCTTGTTGTGCAGGTTAACGAAAGGGTATCTTAATGAAAACCGTTATTATTTCAACAGTCATTTCTCTTCTTTCAATATTCATCATCCCTACACAAGCAGTAGCTGAACATGAACCGGTTTCTTTTGTTATGCAGTTAACTCGCAGCGGAGATAATTATGGACATCGTCGTGCTTTTCTTCAAATTGACAAAACATTAAATGATATTGGCGAAAAGAATTTAAATATTGAAGTTGTTGCCTATGAGGATGGCATTAAATCTTTATTAACGAATAACAAGGAAACCTCACAGTTATTAACTAAACTCGCTAACCGAGGTGTTACATTTAAAGCCTGCCGTATAAGTATGCGATCTTGGGGGTTAAAAGATGAAGATTTTCCGCTAGAAGTTGAATATGTTCCTGCTGGCGCACCGGAAGTTATTAAGCTACAAATGCAAGGTTATAAATATTGGCGGCCTTAAATTAAGGCTTATCTAGAAAGAGTTTCAATGATTGGGCAGTGTGTATCACCATTTGAATTACAAGAGTGAATTAAGTTATCTAATGTTTTACGTAGGTTGGTTAAATCTTCAATTTGAGCGCTTATAATTTCACGTTTTTCTTCTGCGCGTTTTTTTATATCAGCACAATTTCCATCCCCAATTGCTAATAAGTCCGCAATTTCTTTTAAACTAAAACCTAACTTTTGTGCGCGTTTTATAAAATGAATTCGATTAAGAATACTAATATCATATTGGCGATAGCCAGTTTGTGGCTTTGCTGGTTCAGTAATAAGTTGTTTGCGTTGGTAGTAGCGGATGGTTTCAATATTCACATTAGCAGCACGAGCTAATAGACCTATAGTAAGTGTATCTTTTTGCATATTGATTACTCGAATAATTTTTAAGAATAACGGTATTTTAATTATTTGTGGCTGTAGTTTGTTTTAATAGTTCTCACAAAGTTTTGAGAGTATATCGGCAAATTGTTGTGATGCAGGACCAATTTGATTAAGGTCGGCATGAACTAGATATAATATGGCAGTACTACGCTGTCCTTCAGCTAAAGGTAATATTTTTAGTTCATTGTTCTCAATCTTTTCTGCATTTAATTTTTCAGGTAACCAACCAAATCCGAGACCGTTACTAATTAACTTATGAGCTGATTCTGGACTGGTTACTGTCCATCGGCTGGTATCACTTATCCAACCTGAGTCTACACCTTTACTCCCTGAGTCACTTAGTATTATATGCGTTTCACGGTTTAAGTCGTCGCTGGTTAGTGTTCGTCCTAGTTGATGTAGTGGATGCTCTGGATGCGCAACAGCCACAAAGCTCACTTGAATAATTTCTGACCCTAAAAAACCTTGAGGGATAAACGGTGTGATAACAAGGTCTGCTTCATCATTAAGTAATACATCTTCTGCACCAGACAAAACGACTTCTTCTAATCGTACTCTTGTCTTTTTACCAATTGTTTTAAAGTGTTTTAAAGACTGTATGATTAATTCTGTAGGAAATGCGGCTTCAACCGCCACACGTATTTCAGATTCCCAGCCTTGTTCTAGTTGTTTTGCTTGCTGCTCAATGGCGCTTGCATCGGCAAGTAGGCGCCGAGAGCGTTGTAACATTATTTTTCCAGCATCAGTTAATACCGCTTTTCTTCCCTCAATGTGTAGTACACGTAGGCCTAATAAATCTTGTAGTTTATTAACTGCATAACTGACTGAGGACTGGCTACGATTAAGCTTATCTGCGGCTGGAGCAAACCCGCCATGTTCTACGACAGCTTGAAAAGCACGCCATTGATCGAGACTAACCTTTGGATTGTACATAAAGTAACTATATATCTAATAATTCGATTGGTAAAGTCTAATTTATCTACTTTTATATCTAAATATTTCCTGCATAATACAACCACTAACAATACAAAACAGGAGAAAGTTATGAAAGATACAACAGATTTAGTCGCACGAATTTTATTAGGTTTAATTTTTGTTATGGCCGGTTTTAGCAAGATTGGTGGTTATGACGGTACGGCAGGTTATATGGATAGTATGGGCGTGCCGGGTAGTTTGCTCCCATTAGTTATCCTCTTAGAATTAGTGGGTGGTTTAATGGTAATAACCGGATTTAAAACTCAGTGGGCAGGTTACGCATTAGCTGGATTTACTTTAGCTGCAGGTTTTATATTCCATTTTAATTTTGCGGATCAAATGCAGTCGATTTTATTTATGAAAAACTTAGCTATTACCGGTGGACTGTTGTTATTAGCTATCCATGGTACTGGTCGGTTTAGCTTAGATAGTAAGTTTTCTAAATAGTCTTTTTATACAGCATCTTCCTTAATCAGTTGAAGATGCTGTTTTTACTAAAATTTTCAAGGATATTGTTATGGGTATGTTAATCAACGGGAAGCCTGTTGAAAACTGGCTAGAAAAAGAAATTGACGATGGCGAATTTAAACGTATGGAGTCAAGCTTTAGAAGTTGGGTGACAGTCGATGGTACTGCGGGCGCAACAGGTGATGCAGGTTTTAAGGCTGAAGCAGGGCGTTACCATCTGTACGTATCTGAAGCATGCCCTTGGGCGCACCGAACTGTTATCTTTAGGCGTTTAAAAGAATTACAAAATGTTATTAGTATTTCGTATGTTGGAGCTGAAATGTTTGATGATGGCTGGACGTTTTCGGAAGAAGGTAAATATATCGATACACTCTATGGAAATCGTCATGTTTACGAATTATATCAGCAAGCGAGAACTGATTTTACCGGGCAAATAACCGTGCCGATTCTTTGGGACAAAAAATTAAAGACGATAGTTAATAATGAGTCGTCCGAAATTATTCGAATGCTCAATTCATCGTTCAATGAATTTACTGATGTGAAGACAGACTTTTATCCAGAAGCTTTACATACTGAAATTGATAATATAAATGAGCCTATATATAACAATATTAACAATGGTGTCTATCGATGCGGCTTTGCAACAACGCAAGCAGCTTATGAATTAGCTTTTGATAGGCTCTTTAATGAATTAGATATTGTTGAACAACTTTTATCAACGCAGAGATATCTAACGGGCAATCAAATAACAGAAGCTGACTGGCGTTTATTCACAACATTGATTCGTTTTGATGCGGTTTACGTTGGACACTTTAAATGTAACTTAAAACGTATTAGTGATTACCCTAATTTATCAAACTTTGTACGTGAGTTATATCAAGTCGAAGGTATTGCTGACACAGTCGATTTTGATTATATCAAAAGACATTATTATTTTAGTCATACTAGCGTTAATCCAACTCAAGTAATACCGAAAGGTCCTGTACTTGATTTTAATACGCCACATGATCGAGCAATAAAATTTGGAGGTGTGTAATGACTCTTGAAACACGTAATGTATCAGTTGTACCAGAAGGTGATGGCGTTGATGTTAAACGTTTATTTCCTTTACGGGGTTTTATGAACTTCGATCCCTTTGTGTTGTGGGATCATTTTAACATAGGGCCTGGCCATGGTTTTCCGGATCATCCCCATCGTGGATTTGAAGCGATTACGTATATGTTTGATGGTGGAATGAACCATAAGGATAATTTAGGCAATGAATCTTTTGTTACCGCTGGCGGTGCACAACGTTTTACTGCGGGTAAGGGATTGGTGCACTCAGAAATGCCTGCGGATAAAGGTGATAGCAATGGTATCCAATTGTGGATTAACTTATCACAAGCACTTAAACAAATAGAGCCAGATTATCAACAGGTCAATACTAATGATTTCCCTATTGTAACTTTTGAAGGAGGTAGCGCAAAAATTATTGTCGGAGAAAATTCGCCATTAAAATTGACAACAGACGTTATGTACCAACATGTCCAATTAGACAAAAACGCGAAATACGTAGTCGACATTAAGTCAGGTATGCGAGGCATGATATATATTTTAAATGGTGAAATCTCTGCGAATGATAAATTGGCTAGTGTAGATCAAGCGTTATTTATTGAAAATATAGATAAACTTATGATCACAGCAGGTAAAAAAAGTGAATTTATGCTTTGTCTAGGGCTGCCTCACGGAGAGCCAATTCGTCAACATGGCCCATTTGTTGATTAATTCGCCATAAGTTGTTTGATCCGTATCAATTGCCACGTTCATATTGGGTGGCATATTGATACAAAAGATATTTTATATAGTAAATTTATGTAATATGTTTATGATACATATCACTGTTATATATAAAGAATGTCAAAAATATGAATCTTAACTTAAAGTCACTGCCGGCAAGGTTATACACCTTTATATGGGATACCCCATCAGAAGATATATCAGCTAAATATCGACCTTTTATTAGTACCTTAAGAATAGGGCATCTTGTTATTAGAGATCTATTAGATGGGCAACTCACCTTACGCTCAATGGGGTTGGTATATACAACGTTACTTGCAATGGTACCATTGCTTGCTGTGAGTTTTTCGGTGTTAAAAGGGTTCGGTGTACATAATCAACTAGAACCCATTATGCTTAACCTACTTGCACCTTTAGGTGATAAAGGTGCAGAAATTACAGGACGCATAATAAGCTTTGTCGATAATATTAAAGCCGGCGTACTAGGTTCAATGGGTTTAGCACTTTTACTATATACCGTTATATCTCTACTACAAAAAATTGAACGAGCTTTCAATTATGCATGGCGAGTTAGTGCGACGCGACCATTAGCGCAACGCTTTAGTGACTACCTGAGTGTCGTACTCATTGGGCCTGTTTTGATTTTTACTGCCATTGGCATGACTGCATCAGTTAGTAGTGCCGGTTTAATAAAAGATGCAATGGAAATCGAAGCGCTTGGTGTGGTTCTTACTTTTTTTGGGCGCTTAATACCCTATGTTTTAATTATAATCGCCTTCACCTTGATTTATATTTTTGTGCCTAATACTAAAGTGAAGTTTAAGTCTGCACTTATCGGTGGCATTGTTTCGGGTATTCTATGGGAAACATCTGGCTGGGTATTTGCCACTTTTGTATTAACCTCATCAAAATATACCGCTATTTATTCGGCTTTTGCGACTTTAATTATTTTTATGATCTGGTTGTATCTAAGCTGGTTAATTTTGCTTATTGGTAGCAGTATCGCTTTTTACCATCAACACCCTGAACAGCGTAACTTGCAATCTCGTATTCTTCGTTTAAGCAATCGTATGCGAGAAAAAGTTTCTTTACTCATAATGTCGTTAATTGGTCAGAACTATTATCATAATAAAGCTGCTTGGACACTTGAAGCGTTATCAAAAAAGATTAACGTTGGCATTGAAGCCATTGGTTTACTCGTTGAGAATCTTGTTCACTCAAATTTATTAGTTAAAACAGATGGTGAAGTACCAGCCTATTTACCTGCTCAAGCGCCAGAAACAATTAAGTTAGATGATTTGATTATTTCAATTCGCAAAGCTGGAGAATCGTCTTACCTTAAAATTGAAAAACTACCGCAAACAGATGTCATTGATACACTTTATTCTGATATGGAGTTAGGTATTATCGATGCTGTAAAAGGTAAAACATTGCGTGATATATCATTACCTAATGAGCCTTGAATTTTTGCAATAGTATAAAGTATTCACACGGAGCAATATTATGTTTAAACGTCATCGTATTATTACCATTAGTGTAATCGTACTTGTTGTGATTATTGCTTTTTTCAGTTGGTTAAAACGACCCAAACCCGTCAGTATCATCGTTGCAACCGTTGAGCAGGGTGAAGTACAACGAACGGTGACAAATACACGAGCGGGAACACTTAAGGCTTGCCGACGAGCTGGCTTATCACCAGCAATCGGCGGGCAAATTGCTCGTTTGCCTGTTCGCGAAGGGGATAGGGTAAAGAAAGGGGATGTACTGCTTGAAATGTGGAATGAGGACCTTCTTGCTCAAATTACTTTGGCCAAAAGTGAAATTCTAGCCAGCAAGGCACGTATTAAAGAGGCGTGTGTTACTGCAGGTGTTGCAAAGAAAGATGCTGACAGGTTAACCAAGCTGCTTAAAAAAGGACTCACTTCCAATGAAAGTGCCGATAGTGCTGTTGGAATATCTAAGGCAAAACAAGCTGTCTGTCAGGCTGCAAAATCTTCTGCTGAAGTTAGCCAGGCAAGACTTGATGTGGCCAAAGCTAATCTTGAGCGTACAATACTAAAAGCTCCCTTCGATGGAACGGTTGCTGAAATTATTGGTGAGCTGGGTGAATTTGTTACACCATCACCTATTGGGGTCGCAACACCACCTGCCGTTGATATTATTGATACAAGTTGTCTATATGTTCTAGCACCAATTGATGAAGTTGATGCACCAGAAATTAAAGCTACTATGCCTGCAAGAATTTCTTTGGATGCTTATAATAAAAAATTCTTTAATGGTACAGTACGTCGCATAGCACCTTATGTATTAGATAGAGAAAAGCAAGCCCGAACCGTTGATATTGAAGTTAATATTGTTGTTGAAAATGACAATCTTAATATGCTACCTGGTTACAGTGCAGATGTTGAAGTTATTATCGATTCCCATAAAAATGTATTACGTATTCCAACCGAAGCGTTACTTGAAAATCAAAAAGTATTTATCTTTGATAGTGAGAATGACATTATTTTTGAGCGAGAAGTTAAGACAGGCTTAAGTAACTGGAAATATACTGAAGTTATTGAAGGGTTGAGAAAAGGAGAAAAAATAGTAACCTCAATTGATCGAGACGGTGTGGAAGATGAAGCCTATGTTCGTCTTGACGTTGATAAATAAGTTTTTACCTTATGATTAAGCTTGAAAATATTCAACGACACTTTCAAGTAGGCGACCAGATTGTGCGCGCCTTAGATAATATCAATTTAACAATTAATGATGGCGAATATATTTCTATTATGGGGCCATCCGGTTCAGGTAAATCAACCTTATTAAATTTGCTTGGTTTGTTAGATAGTTCAACATCAGGAACTTATTATCTTAATGATAAAAATATTACTGAACTAAATGAAGATGAGCAAGCAAGTACCCGCAATAAAAATATTGGTTTTGTTTTTCAAACATTTCACTTGATTCCCCGATTAACCGCAGCAGAAAATATCGAGTTACCATTAGTTCTGGCAAGTGTGCCGGAAGCTAAAAGAAAACAGCGTGTTGAAAAAGCATTGAGTGATATGAACTTGATAGAGCGCGCCCATCATAAACCCGAACAATTATCTGGAGGGCAGCGACAGCGTGTAGCTATCGCAAGAGCGACTATTTCTCAGCCATCAATATTGTTAGCAGATGAACCTACAGGGAATCTGGATCAGAAATCAGGTACCAACGTAATCGAAACCTTAGAATATCTTAATCAACAAGGTATTACATTAATCGTGGTTACACATGATGAAGCGCTAGGGGCAAGGTCAACACGTTCCATTCGAATGCTAGATGGTCGTATAGAATCAGATACTGTTGAATCTAAAAATAACGTGTTGGCATAAGCAATGTTATTAATGCGTGATGCAATCCATTTCTCTTGGCAAGCACTAAGCGCGAATACAATACGTACATTCTTAATGCTACTCGCCATGAGTATTGGTGTGGGTTCGGTTGTTGTATTAACCGCATTAGGCGAAGGTGCGCGAAACTATGTAACGGCTGAGTTTTCTGCACTTGGTACAAATCTTATTATTGTTATTCCAGGTCGTAGCGAAACAAGCGGAGGTAATCCATCAACAATGATCGGTGTCACCGAACGCGATCTTACCATTGACGATGCTATTTCACTTACACGCCATCCGAAAGTAAAACGCATAGCGCCATTAAATATTGGTGCTGCAGAAGTGTCTTGGCAAGGACGTAAGCGTGAAGTGACTATTCAAGGATCTAGTCATGAACTTCTTAAGTTACGTCAATGGAGTATGTCGCAAGGTAGTTTTTTACCTGCATTGGATTTAAATCGTGCTAAGTCAGTTTGCGTGATAGGTTCAAAAGTACGATCTGAAATATTTGGAGCCCATGCAGCACTCGGTCAATGGATTCGAATAGGTGATAGACGTTTTCGAGTTATAGGTATATTAGATTCAGATGGTCAATCACTCGGGTTTGACGTAGGTGATACTGTTATAATCCCTGTTGCCTCGGCTCAATCCCTTTTTAATGCTCCATCTTTATTTAGAATCTTTGTTGAGGTTAAAACACGTAAAGCAATTCCTAAAGTTATAGATTTTATAAAATCGACTATACGTAATCGTCATCAAGGTGACGAAGATGTCACAGTTATTACTCAAGATGCTGTCCTTGAAACATTTGATCGTATTCTTAGTGCGCTCACTTATGCAGTCGGAGGGATAGCTGCAGTAAGTTTGGGTGTAGCGGGTATTTTGATAATGAATGTTATGCTGGTAACCGTATCACAGCGTACGAGTGAAATAGGCTTATTAAAATCACTAGGGGCTTCATCAAAGGCAATCCTAAGTCTAATACTTATTGAAGCCATATTATTATCCTCATTAGGTGCCATGTTAGGTTTTATTATCGGCCAAGCTGGAAGTTGGGCAATACGTTACGCCTTTCCAGTTCTACCTGCTTATCCACCGACTTGGGCAACCATTGCTTCTCTATTGGTTGCGCTTATTACCGGTATTTTATTTAGTTTACTTCCAGCTAGAAAAGCCTCTCGACTTAACCCTGTCGATGCGCTTGCGAGTCGCTAAAGATGTTAGTTAATGATTTTGTTAGGCTAACTAGCACATCTCTATTGGCACACAAGCTACGTAGTTTTCTAACAATGCTTGGTATTACAGTAGGCATTACTGCTGTTGTATTATTAACGTCAATGGGTGAAGGCTTGTATAAGTTTGTACTTTCTGAATTCACACAATTTGGTACAACTCTCGTAGGAATAAATCCAGGTAAAGTCACAACCCATGGGATGAGTATGGGAGTTTTCGGAAGTGTTCGACCCTTAACGATTGAAGATGCGGAAGCCTTAAAAAAACTTCCCTTTGCAAAATCAGTTGTACCACTAGTTCAAGGTAATGCAGAAGTGGAAGGCAATCAACGTACACGACGTACGACAGTTTATGGCGTAGGAAGTGCTTTCCCTGAAACGTTCAGTATGAACGTCAGTGCAGGTCGTTTTTTACCTGATGATGATCCCTCTGCACCGCGTGCTTTTGTTGTATTGGGTTATAAAGTTAAACAAGAGCTATTCGCTAACAAAAATCCGCTTGGTGAACGTATTCGTATTGGCGGCGAACGATATCGAGTGATTGGTACAATGGAAGCGAAAGGGCAAGTACTTGGGTTTGATCTAGACGATACCGTTTATATACCTGCTGCACGTGGACTGTCGTTATTTAATCGTGAAGGCTTGATGGAAATTGATTTGTTATATGAAGAAGGTACACAAACAAAATATGTTGTAAAAGGCATTAAACGTATACTTGAAGCCCGGCATGGTAGTGAAGACTTTACCGTAACAACGCAAGAACAAATGCTCGATGTACTGGGTTCTATTTTGAATGTACTAACTTTCGCTGTTGGAGCGATTGGTAGTATTTCTTTATTAGTTGGTGGTATCGGTATTATTACAATTATGACGATTAGTGTTAATGAGCGTACGACTGAAATAGGTTTATTATTAGCATTAGGCGCAAAACAAACTCAAATATTATTATTATTTTTGGGTGAAGCAACCGTATTATCTGCAATAGGGGGATTGTGTGGGTTGGCTTTGGGAATAGGCTTGGCACAGTTACTTCACATTGCATTACCTGCTTTACCTGTGCATACACCTTGGACATTTGTTTTTCTAGCTGAAGGCATTGCCATTTTAATCGGACTTATGGCTGGAGTAATACCGGCTAAACGGGCAGCAAAGCTCGATCCTGTCGAAGCTTTGCGTTCCGAATAATACTTAATTGTAAGATGGACTAAATTGAAGCCCTGCAAATTCAGAACGTGCAGCGTCACACGATTTTAACAACGTAAGATAGTTTTTTGCTTCAAGTTCGTCATCAAATGGGCCGTCGTAACCCGTACGGGTTTCAATAAACCACTTTTGTTTAATTTTTATGATTCGTTCTTCGAATGTATTCATACTTCTATACCACCCCTGTTTATATTTATGTTTTGAGTGTAATGGGTTGGTATTAAACTGTTATTGATCTGTATCAATTGATATTTTTAAAAAATAGTCTGCTTAAAACTTGATAACTATAGTACGTTATTAATTACCTAGCATAGAAGTAGGGTAAATAAACAAGGTAATCTTAAAATATTTGTAAGTGTATATAAGACTTGCAAGCCTATTACTGTTTACTTAATTGGAAAAGTCAGTCATTCCCGCAAAAGTCATCATTCCTTCGCAGGCGGGAATCCATAACAGTACGGCTTTTAACTTTTCTAGTTGAATAAAAACTGCTTTAGATGAAAGGCATTACTTAAAATAGATTCCTGCCTGCGCGGGAATGACGGTATTGTCAGACAATATGTAAACTTAATTCTTAACTAGAAAGATAATATATAGACTTTCACAAATAATTTATTAACGATATGGCTGTGCACAAAAAAGGGTAGTTTAACTACCCTTTTTTTAATATTTATAAAGATAACTTTCTTCTTGGTTTTTCATCACCAAATCTCTTTTTAGCTTTATTTTGACCCGAAGCTTTATCTTTTCTTTTAGGTTGAGCATCTGAATCTTTGTTTTTCTTGCTACTACCTTTACCTTTAGGTTTTTTATCGTTCTTACTCTTATAACGAATCTTACTGTCTTTTGAGCTTTCACCCTTGTCTTTATCTAAAGCCGATATTTGTAATTGCTTGCCGCCAACTCGAACTTTTTTCAAGTCATTAAAAACATCTTTCGGAATATCATTAGGCAAATCGACAAAGCTATGATCGTCACTTATATCAATGCGACCAATAAATTTGCTATCTATACCCGCTTCGTTTGCGATTGCGCCAACAATATTGCCCGGCTTTACTTTATTGTCGTGACCAACTTCTAAACGAAAACGTTTCATACCTGCTTCAGGCTCTGAACGTTCTTTTCTTGGAGAACGTTCACGGCGTTTTCCGCCTTCGTTTCGTTCACCACGGTCACCTCTGTCATTGCGGCTTCGGCGACTTCGATCACGATCGCGTCCACGAGAGGGTTTATCATCTCTATCCCAACGTTCTTTTGATTGTTTTATTGGTTTATTCTGAAGTAAGAAGGGCGTATCACCTTGTATCAGTTTCGCAAGTGCCGCTGCAATCTCTTCCGCTGGTATATTGTGTTCTTGTTGATATTGTTCAATTAAGTTTGTAAAAAATTCCAAACCTTCTTTCGCAAGAGTATCAGTAATACGTTGTTTAAATTTCACAACACGATTGTCATTAATCAATTCAGTCGAAGGTAGCTCCATTATTTCAATCGGTTTTTTTGTTGCACGTTCGATTGATTTTAATAAGCCTTTTTCGCGAGGTGCAACAAATAAAATAGCATCACCTTGCTTACCCGCACGACCGGTTCGACCTATACGGTGAATATATGCTTCAGTATCATAAGGAATATCATAATTGATAACATGACTAATACGGGGTACATCTAAACCACGAGCAGCAACATCGGTTGCAACTAAAACATCCATTTTGCCATTTTTTAAATTTTGTATCATTCGTTCGCGTTGGTTTTGCTGTATATCGCCGTTAATAGCGCCAGTTGAATAACCTCGTGCTTCTAATTTTTCACTTAGCTCTATGGTTGCTGATTTTGTTCTTACAAAAATGATAACAGCATCAAAATCTTCGGCTTCTAAAATTCGTGTGAGTGCGTCAAGCTTATGTAAACCACTCACTGGCCAGAAACGTTGTCGAATAGTACTTGCCGTTGCAGTTTTTTGTTTTATGGTAACTTGTTCAGGATTATTTAAATACTTAGTCGCGATACGACGAATTTGATCTGGCATGGTTGCAGAAAATAAAGCGATTTGACGTTCTTCGGGTATTTGTTCCATAACCCATTCAACGTCATCAATAAATCCCATGCGTAACATTTCATCGGCTTCATCTAAAACGAGTGCTTTTAAACTATCTAATTTTAATGTGCCTTTACGGATATGATCCATTACGCGACCGGGTGTACCAACCACAACATGTACGCCACGTTTAAGTGCACGAATTTGTCCGCTATATTCAGCACCACCGTAAATAGGTAATACATGGAAGCCTTTCAATTTTGATGCATACTTTTGAAATGCTTCAGCAACTTGTATAGCGAGTTCACGTGTTGGTGCAAGTACAAGTACTTGAGGATCTTTTCCTCTTAAATCGATGTTCGATAATAAGGGCAAAGCAAAAGCTGCCGTTTTACCGGTACCCGTTTGCGCTTGGCCGATAATGTCACGGCCCTCCAATAATAAGGGAATAGTTGCTGCTTGAATGGGAGAAGGGGATTCATAACCCACTTCATCGAGTGCTTTTAATAAAGATTCATTTAACGTGAAATCACTAAACGCTGTTACCGTATCAGTAGTCATAGATGTACCTGAAAATAATATGTGATAAAACTAAGGGAGTTGTGAGACTCATACATGCCAAGATAGGCAAGGAATCTACTCAATTTCAGATTCTAAGGTGCCGTCGAGGGAGGCATACTATACCTGTTTATAGGGATATATGCATTCATTATATTAGTAAGTCATTGAATAGATGTTATTAGAATAGGTTTATATTATATTAATCAGTATGTTAAAAGGTATATTGAATTAGTTACTTTAAATATAAAAATGCTAAATAACACCTATTTAATCTTTGATTTAGATCTTTTACTTACGTACATCGCGCTGTCAGCTTGTTTAATGAGTACTTTAGCTGTGTCACCATCGTCAGGGTAATAACTGATACCGATACTTGCGCTAATGGTAAGTGACTTATTGAGCTCATCAACGAAGATGGGGCGCTCTATATCGGAAATTAACTTTTCAGCAAGTGTCGTTGCATTAGCGTGATCGGAAAGGCGAGATAAAACGATAATAAATTCATCACCACCAAGCCTAGCAGCAATATCCGATTGTCGGGTTAAATTGGTTATTCTATTGGCAATTTCGACCAAAATAATATCGCCAACGTCATGTCCATACATGTCATTAATTGGCTTAAAACCGTCTAAATCCATAAATAATATGGCAACTAATTCTTGAGAGCGTTTCGCATAAGACAGAACTAACTCCATTTTTGAAAACAGCATAAAACGATTGGCTAAACCCGTTAAATTATCAGAATTAGCAATAGATTTAAGTTTATTATTCGCTTCCTCAAGCTCTGTTGTCCGACGTTTGACGATTTCTTCAAGATCGACATTAATCATGCTTAATGCGGACTCTGAATTTGTAACAGCTGTAAGCATTTTACGAGAACGATGGTTAATCATCACGGCAAATATAAAACCGAAAATAAATGCTACCGTCATTAGAATCATCATCAAACGCAGTGTTTGTGATAATTGAAGGCGAATATCACTTTGGATATTCTCTAATTCCGTTGTTTGTAAGTACAATATTTCATCTAATGTTTTAACAACCAGCTGTTGTAAAGGTAACGCTAGTGTCATTTCTTCTTTGTATGAATAGTCGTGAACAACATTGATATTCTCCATTACACTATGAATAATAGGATTAATTTTTAAAACAGAAGCAGACATTCGTTGTAATAGTTCTTTTTCCTTGTCGTTTAGCTTAGATTTTACGTACTGCTGGTGTGCACGAATAAACTGAGTGCCATAATTTAAGAATTCTTCGTAGTATGCATTACGTACAAATAAGTCATCTGTGAGGGTTGATTTCCAGACAGTAATAGAGCGGTCACGCACAGAATCGCGCATCTGCCGTAAATAATCTTTTTGTTGAGTGTGACCGTAAAGAATTTTGTCGAAATGAGTATTTAGGAAGTTTAGTCGGTATACGCTAGTAACGACAATTAATAGAATAAAGACCAGTTGTAATATAAAACCAGTAACTAGAAAGATTCTATTTCGCTTGAGCGTGTACATCAATATCAGTATAGCGATTTGGGGAATAAGTTGCGCGTTTTTTGCGCAATTAATTTAACATAATATACATTATGCGCCTAAAGTAGTGTTAGCTTAAAGCACAAACTTTACAGCATAAAATAGAAATCATTTTACTCTTCATCATAAGTATCCTTCATTCGATTTGATTAAAAACTGACAACTTTGTTTGATTCACTGATTAGTGAATATAGATCTGCCATTGTCGATAACGGACAAAGATCTGAACCTTTGGATTGACGTAGTTTGAGACAGGTTCCACAAGCCTCAATTTCACCTCCTGCTTCGACGAAACTATTCATTTCATTCGTAACATTAAACTTTTCGGTATTAAGTGATTCACTTTCAACACCTTTGGCCAGTAAAAATATTTTAACTGTATCTGATTCATTTGCAGCAAATACACCTAATCGAAAAGCATTCCATACTGTCTCTGGATCGTTTGAATAAATAATGATGCCTAGTTTCATAGTTAATCTCCCATGCATTGAAAATGTTATAACGTTACCACTACCTTCTACTGTTTTACTTCAATAGGATAATTTGCTTCATGCCATGCAGTCATGCCATTGCGAACAACATGCACATCCGCGAAACCATGCTTGCTTAGTATTTGTGCTGCTTTAGCAGAACGTCTGTCAGTACGACAAATTGTCATCACTGTTTTTTCTTGAAAGTCTTCTATCTCAGTAAGTCGTTTATCCAATTCTTCAACTGGGATTAGTACAGAGCCTTTGACATGCCCTTGTTCACCCACATAGTCTTCGGCAGTGCGCACATCCAGTAATAATGTATCCTCAGCCGCATCCAGTTTTTGTCTTAAAGTTTGTATGTCCATCATTGAACCACGACGTAAACGACCAATTAAACTTGGGAGAAAACCAACGATAGCTAATAATGCAAACGCCAACATGACCTTCTGAATTATCCCTTCGCCACCACCAATGGCTTCACGTCCGGCATAACCAAGATAGGTATAAGCAATCGCACCCGGCAACATGCATATATAAGTCGCGATAGAATAGTGACTGAATTTAATTTTGGTTAAACCCAGCGCATAGTTCAGTAGATTAAAAGGAAACAACGGCACTAACCGCACAAAGGCCACAAACTTCCAGCCTTCACCTTCTACTCCCTGTTTTAATTGCTTTATTCTACCGCCGGTTTTTTTCTCAACCCAGTCGTGTGCCAGGTAACGGGCAGCAATGAAAGAAACTATCGCACCGATGGTTGCCGCTGTTAGATTATAAAATGTACCCAATACTGGACCAAATAAGGCACCACCTGCGAGCGTTAATACTGATCCCGGCAAGAAGAAAACGGTGCCTATCGCATAGATCAACATGAAAACAATAGGACCTGCACTACCCGCATCTTTCACCCAGGTTTCCAAAGCTGTAGCATCAAATTGATCACGATAGATAATTGCTGCCGCAATACCCGTAACTAACAACAACAATATTCCAATTCGTAATACTTTATTCATCTTTAGCCTCAGACTTCACTGGTTTCAATCAAGTCATATTCATTTAAAACGCTCCCTCTAAATCGAGGGAGAACCCATTTTTTTGGGAGAGAAATTATTTAGGGACGTTGTACAGTAATTTACTTTTCTTCAGAGTCTCCCCCCCACTGACGCCGATTAATCACATAATCAGAAGTTTTTCCTTTAAACGGTAAAATCATCATGCCAGGAAACCAAGCGACTTGTTTGGCTTCACGGAATTTTCGAATGCCTATGGTCATGCCTTCATGACCATTACGCGGTTGATTACGATACGTACCAAATAAACGATCCCACCAAGGTAAACTAAAACCAAAGTTACTGTTGGTTTCATCATCTTCTATTGAATGATGAACACGGTGCATATCAGGTGTAACCACAATCCAACGCAAAACACGATCAAGACCTAGAGGCAAACGTACATTGCCATGATTAAACATTGCTGTTGCATTGAGTACGACTTCAAAAATCACGACGGCAATCACTGGTGGGCCTAACACTACAATCGTGGCGAACTTAATGAGCATTGATAAAATGATTTCAATGGGGTGAAAACGCGCGCCAGTCGTAACATCAAAGTCCAGATCAGCATGATGCATACGGTGCAATCGCCACAGAACGGGTACAGCATGAACCATGACATGTTGAAGATAGATAATGAAGTCCATAATAATAATTGAGGCCACTACCGTGAACCAAAATGGCACTTCATAATAATAATTGAAAATTCCCCAACCGTGCGTATTTGCGAATGTGGCCATGCCAACTGCCGCAGCCGGAAAAATTACCCTAAGTAAAAAACTGTTAAAAAACACCAGACCAAGATTATTTACCCAACGAACAGCTTTCGAAACAGTTAAAGCGCGACGCGGTGCTACAACTTCCCATAGCGCCATCACGATTAAAATACCAAAGAAAACACTCATACGGATGATTTTCTCGTTGGCCATTACAAATTCATTAATATCCAATTTTTATTCCTTAAGTCGCTTGTACTATGCCAAATGGTGGTAGAAAAACACTGTGCTATACTGTTATATGTAATTACTACTATTCAAGTGATTAATTGAATACTATATTAACGCAGGAACAAAATATGTCAAGTGGGAATTTTAAACACGATCTTTTTGCCCAATTTGCTCGTGTTGGCAAAGCATTAGGTCATGGTAACCGATTGGAATTATTAGAATTTATAGCTCAGGCTGAGCGCAGCGTCGAGGAGCTTGCAAATGTGGCGGGATTAACGATAGCCAATACCTCTCAACATTTACAACATTTACGCCAAGCCGGTTTGGTTCACACACGTAAAGAAGGCTTAAAAGTCTTTTATAGTCTCAGTGGTGATGATGTGGTGGGTTTATTAGATGCACTTCGTCTAGTGGCCGAACGACATGTGGCCGATGTTGATCGTCTCGTCAACACCTATTTAACCGTTAAAGATTCACTTGAACCTATTCCACGAGATGAGTTAATTGAGCGTGTTCGTGATGATTTAGTCACCGTCTTGGATGTTCGTCCTCCGGAGGAATACGCTGCTGGCCATGTCTCTGGCGCCATTAATATTCCATTAAGTGAGTTAGAACAACGGCTTGATGAAATCGGCAAAGATAGAGAAGTTGTTGCATACTGCCGTGGTCCACATTGCATCCTGGCCTTTGATGCTGTTGCTCAATTACGTGATAAAGGAATGCGAGCTCGTAGACTTGAAGATGGTTATCCTGAATGGAAAACAGCGGGACTACCTACCGAACAAAATAATAATGTTGCTTAAATATATTAATGTTCTCTATAAACAGTTGAGTCGCAAGTGACAGGTAGTCCGTTACGAATTTCGCACAAAGAGGTAATTTATCGTGAAACAGATTTAGTCATAGATAAATTTATCAGCTTCAATTACATTATTAGTGTTTGTGATTCGCGTCATGCGGAACAATTGGTTTTTTTGTGAGTGATTCTTGGTGACTACTATCCATATGACCGCCTTTCTCATGAGTATGTTCACCAGCATCGACAAGTTTTTGGTACTGCTCAGGTGTCATTTTGTTAATTTTAGTTAACATTGCAACCAAGTCCCATATCTGTTCATCGCTGTTATATATTCCCCATGCAGGCATACCTGTCATTTTAAGACCATTTTTTATAATCCAGAAAGTTTCTTCTGGTTTACGAGTTGAATTTTCTTGTGTATTAAATACAGGCGGTTGAGGATAAAGACCTTCGTACAACTCTGATTTAGATATTCCTGGTGCTAAGTGGCATTGTGCGCACATTGCGGCATAATTTGGTGCCGCTTTTGCTATTCTTTCGTTCCCCGTTAGATTTGGCACTTTGATATCAGAACTACGTGCAGATACCGATCTGTCTCGTGTTATCTCAAGAATTGATGTTGTGATGTCCCAATGTTTATCATTGGCTGCAATGTTAAAAATTCCAAACCAGATAAAAATTACACCTACAATTGAAACAACAACAAGGCTTATGATAAATAACTTAATTGATTTTAATATCATTAATCGAACTCCGAATTAATTGGCGATGTATTATATTTAATTTTTAATAGATTTATTTATTAATAACTTTGTTTGTTTCGTTTTTCCCATGCTGTGTAAATATCACTAGACCAATGTGATTGAACCCATGCAAGAATGTCATCAATTTCTTCGTTAGTAAGTTTATCTGAAAAGCTTGGCATAGTACCGCCTAATGGAATACCTCCTTGCTTAACTGTACGACGTAAGCTAGACAACGGATGATGCCAAGTATGTTCAGTACCATTTAACGCAGGAGCAGAATTACCTTCAATAACATTTGCATGACCTGATGCATCAGCTTGATGACATTGAGCACAATTTTCTTTATACAACGCCCTACCCCTCTTTACTTGTTCTTGTGTATACCAGCGAGATTGCAATACACGTTCACTTATCCCATCTTCAGTATGATCAGAATGGCTGACCAAACTTCCTGCAATATTTCCTACTAGAATTCCACCTAAAATAAATATTAACAATTTTACATTCATTTTGAATCACTCTTTAAAATTTTTAATATAAAACTACAATCAATAATACATTCGTAATTGACAGCTTGTTCTATTTATTCGTTTTCAATTAAGGGGCAGATTAAATCTAATTCGATTTTGTTATCGTCAATTTTAGACCAGTTCAGTAGTGCTTTTTCCAATCGACTTTCAAGATCTTCGAGGTTCTTAATCTTTTCTCGTGTTTCTTTATAATGATTTGTCACCATTTCATAGACAAGTTCACACGGTGATTCACCGTTTGTAGATTTTTTAATTATTTCGCTAATTTCATTAATCGTTAATCCGTAGTGCTTAGCTTTACGAATGAAGTTAATTACACGAATATCGTTTTCTGAATAATAACGGTAACCATTTTCAGGGTCTCGTCGAGGTTCAATGATTCCGAGACGAGAGTAGTAACGTATTGTTTCAGCTGTAACGTCCAGCCGATCCGCAATTTGTTTTACTGTATACATGATATTTGCCCACCATAGTATGATCTATTTGCAAATAAGTATTAAAGAAACGGTAAAATATCTTCACTGAAATTCTCTTAATACCCTATATCAGCGATGATAAATTTAATCACCACTAATTAATTTAAAATAGGATTAAGCGAATTGAGGCGGGCGGAGTTGATTGTCAATGTTAATACTTTCAGCGCGTTGCATGAAAGAATTGTAGTAGTTCGGAAATATAAATGAATATTCGAAGATTTGGCTAGTGGTCGATAATAATACAATACTAACGCAGCATGAAGTACTGCATTGCTCGTTGCTTTCATGGTTACATTTACCATGATCGCCACTTATCGAACAATGTTTAATTTCATCCTGACCTAATGTTGTATGGTGTTGTTCTGATGAGGAAATATTTTGATGTTCATGAGACGTAGTACTTGTTTGCGTTCCGGTGAATGCCATACTGTAATTAAGAAAAGGGGTAAACAATAGACTAATACTCAATACGATAATTTTTGTCATTGAAATTTTCATTGGTGTTATCATCAAAAGTTTTAGTATTAACCACTAGCTTAATTAAATTCACAGTACACACAAAAAGTTATCGTTTCGTGATGTTTAGGACTTTAATTTAGCATAAAAGTTCCAAGTAACCCATGAATAAGTCACCAATTTTTTAATCAATTGATCGTGGTTTTCAGTGTAAATCGGTTTATTATAACTTACTTATGCCATGTGAAATGTTCATAAACTCCAGACCAGTACATACCAAAAGTCACCGCAAATAATAACTCTTCAATTGGCGCAAATCCTAACATTACCCCTGAAAGTGTTTCACTATTCCAGACTCGTTCAATATACCCTGGTGCACTCCACTCTAACCCGACTAGAAAAATAGAATATAATATAAAAAAAAGTACTCCACCAATCCAAGATTTACGCACTAAATCAGGGCGGCACAAAATGTTCGCTATAGTACCTACAAACATGGCTAAAATCGAAGGATATATAGGATTCCATGGAAAAAAATACAATAATGGGAATGCAATAAATGGAGCTGAAAGGGCTTTGTAGTGATGTCGATGAAGTGGAATTTTACGAACCTCTAATGTCATCATATTAGGTGCTCGCCCCACAATGGTGTTATAAAAGACTGAACCTATCCCACCAATTGCAAAACAAAAAATTAAACTTTCAATATCAAAACCTGTATTTATAGCAAGATCAAACAAGCTTGGAGGTGACCAGTATTCGGGGACAAAAATTGGTTCAGTAAGACCAAATGGCATCGTGAATAAACTCGCCCACCACATAGCCTTTCTTTGTCGAGGAAAAAACAGATAAATGACAATCCATGGTATTAAAAAAGCTGATGCCCATGTTAACCATACATACTGTTCGGGAATCATATAGTACCCTCTTTCCATAAAATTAACTTAGTTCTTGCTTCTTGTTCTAATGGTGATGTCCATTAGATGAATAGATATCTTGCTCAAGATTATCAATTTCAACTTCTTCACGATAATGAATAAGAGTTAATTTTGTTCTTTCTAGAAGGCTGTCGTCTTTAATAAAACCAACTAATTGTTCTATTTCACTTTCAACTTGCTTTAATGTAACTTCAATAAGATCATAGCAAATATTAATATTCACACCATCAATACTTACTTCTTGTACACCCATCATTGCTCTAAGGCGATTAGTTAGTTTTTTTTCGACCTTGCTCGAGACAGCTCGTTTAAGTTTTATAAATCGTTTTTTTAAAATACATTCTCCACGTTGTTTTGCAGATAACCTCCCCCAATGCGCTATGTATACGTGTGGGTTTGCAATAAATCGGTCCTGACATTGTTCCGAACAAAAGAAAAATTTTAATTTATGGAATTCATAGTTAATATGTTTTTCTTTAATATCCATCTTGCATACAGGGCAATGTTTTTTATTCTGTAGGGTCATTGTATTTAAATTTACGTATGCGCGAAATCATAATTAAATACGACCTTAAGTGGCTTACGATTACTTCCTAAATCAATAATTACGTCTATTCGATATGGTCCGGCTGTTTTAAGTTTAAAATAATTCCCGTACATAAATTTACCATTCATGTCCATATCTTCAAGCGCTTTATTGGATTCCATGCCGATACCGATTCGATTGCTGATGCTGACTTGCACTTTTGCATTCTTAATACGTTTTCCGGTTTCGTCATCAAAAATAGCAATCGCAAGATGATAGCGGTATTGACCTGACGGAATTCCGCCGTGCATGGAATATGAGGTATGGCCTTCTATCATTTCGGCTGGAATAAGACCTAGATAAATAACGTATCCATCTTTAACTATATGGTTTGGTTTTATATTTGATTCGCTAGCATGTACAAAAGTCATCGTGTAAACCAAACTTGTCATTAATAATAGGTTAAACGTATTTCGAAAATATCTTCTATTTTTCACAACCCCTACTCCTTTGGTAATTATATTAACTGCCGTTACGAAAATTTTTGTTCTTAATAATTCTATTTTACGCCCATAACTCTAGAATAAAATTTCTCATCACCGCGTTAAGAACATCACTACGAGTAATAATACCCACAATGTTTCCATCCTTTACAATGGGCATCGCGCCAATATGTTGCTCAACGAATAAACGTGCAATAAAACGTACATCCGTATCCGTACTTGCTGTTAATACCTGAGATTTCATTAAGTGTTTAATTTCATCATTATTTCGTATCGGTAATTTATTCTGTGTAAAGTCATCTGTCATCCCGCTTAGATAGTGAAGAATATCTCGATCAGATAATATCCCGACAACTCTTTTGTTACTTGTTACAACTGGAATATGTCGTAATTTCGTTTCTTTAAAAATTTTTATGGTATCCGAAATTGTATCGTTAGATTTTAATATGGTTACAGCTGAAGACATAATTTGGTTGGCAGTAAGTATAGAGTTGCTTTGTGGTAGCTGTTCTATATCATGGTATGACTGCATAGCAATTCCAGTGCGCTCTACCTGCGAACCACTGTCATTATAATGTTCTTTGGAATTAATGCGATGTTTTGAGTCAGTCTTGTGTGTCCTTTCTACAGTCTTTTTATTAAATAATTGTACTACTGGCATTAATTCATGACTGGTTAATCCTTGCGTATAAAATGTCATCGGTTTATAACCACTCTTTTTTTAAGAAATATTTTATGTTCTACCTTTGTTCCTTAATAAGGATAATCATCATGATTGCAAACTACTTTACTTTTCATACTATAATTATGACACCTATGTGTAACACATAGGTTAAGTGACTATATTGATACAGATAATTTATATCAATATAGACTTAATACAGCGCAACACAACAGTATAGCAATCTCAGGCACCACTACTGACGATGATGGTGAATATACTTCTCAGGGTCAGCATCGAACTCCTTTTGACAAACATCTGCGCAAAAGTAATATATCTTTTTATTATATGTAGATTCGGAGACGGCAGTCAGTCGACTTACCTCCATACCGCAGACAAGGTCTTTGAAGTTGCGTTCTTCTTCTCTTTTTTTCATTACTGGTTCCTTATACTTTTACAGTTAAATATATATTTACTAACTAGTCATCATTCCCTAAACTATTTAATCTCTTGAGCTCTTAATAAGCTCTTGCCATTGCCCATAGCGAGGTATAAACATAGGGACTTGTTGTTGATACAGCCGATATTCAACAGGAAATTGCTCTAAAACATGCTTTTCTTCACTGCGTGATAAGAGATAATAAGCTAGTACTATGAGAGGAAATAAGCCTACTGAAAACAATGTTGGCCAGTGCACAACTCCTTCGCCAAAGAGTCCAATAAAAAGACCTGTATACTGTGGATGTCTGACGTAACGGTATAACCCTGATGTGATGAGTCGATTTTCCTGGCGTGCTTGATACAGTTGATGCCAACCTTTTATAAAAATACCTATACCGATAAACAACAGAAAATAACCTGTTAGCATTGATATAATCATACTCGTCTCGCCGAGTCCTATTAAAGAAGACCAAAGGTTGGCATTTAGATTATATTTATCTAAACCAAAAAAACGTGCCAGAAAATATATAGTGAGTGGGAAGCCATACATTTCAGCGTAAAGTGCAATAATAAAGGCTTGTACCACACCAGCACTTGCCCACTCACGCCAGGTTTTTGGAGCAAAGTAACGATAAAAGATCCAGGATGCGACTACGATCATGATCACAGTAAGACCCCATGCACCGGAATGTGCAATATTTTCGTTCAAAATATATCTCCTTCTAATATTTAATCTAACAAATTAGTGAAAATTTACAGGGAAGTATAATAACGATATCAAGTCCAAATCCAAATATTGGAATAAATATTGTCCACCTGTATTTTTATATATCTTTCATTGTTGTTCTTTAAAGTCTCTTATGATTCATCATTGCGAATGAAAGGTATTATAAATATCGAAGATAAAACAAATATAATTTCTCGAATGTATTTTTTACACCAATAAGTTTTTTTGAGCGTTGGGGAAAAATATTCCAAAATGGTGGTTTATTGTCACTTGACATATGTAACCACATCGCATCATTTTCCATATTCATGATGCATGACAGTTCATAACGATAAGTAGAGTTTGATGGTTTGCCATTAAGCATAGCCTTCACATTTTTAGCGACAGCTTGTGAGCGAAGCTGCGCCATATGCGCCTGATGCGGTACCCAAGGCGGTGGATCTTCATGACTGGCACAATCTCCTGCCGCATAAACATTGCGTAAACCTTTTACTTGCCCATACTTATCTGCATCAATTTGACCACCTTTCGAAACGGGTAAACAAGAATTAATAACAAGATCCGATCCGGTTATCCCAGGTGAAAACAAAACTAAGTCAGCTTTTCTAAATGAATCATCATTATTCTTCATCCAACCATTAAGAAACTCAACGGGTTCATATCCATAATCCAAAATAATTCCACGCTCCTGAAGTCTGTCTGTAATCATTCCAGTATCATCTATACTGATATTTGGCGAAAAAAAATGAATCTCAAATTTATCTCTAACGCCTTTCTCTTTTAAAGCATGATCCAATAAGCAGGCACATTCATACATTTGGCCTCCACGTCCTGAAACAAAACCATCTTTTTTGTTAACTTTAAATCCCAGGTAAACGATTCCGTTTTCCATTGAATTTAATCGATTAATGAAAAGCTCCATGCTATCAGGCCCATCACAGGGCGATAACGTGTGCTCCTTTGTGCCTGGTATATCATCTTTTAAAAAAGCAGGCCCAATACCTAAAAACAGCACATCATTCTCATACGTGCCAGTATTTGTAATAACAGTACGACCACCATTTTGTATATCAGTGACAACAGAATCAACAAAACGAATGCTTCTACGTTTAAGAAATGGTTCGATATCTATCATTATTTCCTTTCTGTTCTTTTTCCCTATAATGAATTCAGGTAACGCAGGAAAGTAAATAAATTCACCGTTTCCAATGACTGTAATCTCATATTTTGAATACATTCTCCTAAGAAACCAAAAAAAAACTGGGAAAACAGGCAGCAAAAGAAAATATTGAATAAAAAATAATGAAGCAAACCCGTTTCCAATTACAACTACTTTTTTCTTAACCATTATTCGGACTTCTTAAAAGTTATTTATAAATAAATGATAAAATTATCGTTTATGTTTTTCATTTCGCGCAGAAAAAACATTATAGAGCGGCGTCCATATTAGAGCGAAAAACCAACCGTAACCGTAAGTCTCAACTAACCCGATGAAGAAACTTTTCCAGTTTAACCATGTAAAACCGGGAAGTAATTTTTGCCATGCTTCGTACATAGCATGTCCTGGAAACAACAAATCAAATGCGATACATATTGAATAACTGATAACAAGAAATAAACTGGTCGCATGCCCTACTGCATATAGTGAAAGCCGTGTATTCATTTTAACCCTCTCTAATTTATGTTTGATTAATATACTTTACTGGTGCATTTTCAAATTGTTCTAAACATTTGTGTGAACAAAAACGATAAAGGGTACCTTCATGCATTTTCCCGTATCCTTTATCGATATCAACATTCATACCACATACTGGATCAACATCATTTTTACTTTCATCTTGTTTGTTATGTTTACTTTGACGGCCATGGATCATGTGTGCGCCACAGCCATAACGCATCATCACGTAAAATAAACCAGCGAAAATTAAAAATGATATCCAATCTGACATGCCCGCCTCCTGATATAACGGCTAATCTAAAAGGCAGCGTACACTTGCACCGTTAGTCGATCATCATCAACGGTAGTACCATCACCACTACGATCCCAAAATTCAACCATACCGCGAAAATTTTCAGAGAAATAATAGTTAAGGCTCAAAGTTAATTCGGTAATATCTTCGGTGCCATTGGCCTTTTCATACTGATCTAAACGTATGAGTGGTGCCCATATAGCACGTTTTCCATTACCTAAAGTGTATAAGGCTTGTACAAAGTAGGCATTGTTTTTTAACTCTGTCGTTGCAGTCGTATTATCATCCTTTGCCTGCATATACGCGGCAGTTACGATCATATTTTGTTGGTTTAACTCAAAGTCAATTGCGTGACGAGAATAATCGCGGTCAACGGCACAATTCGCCAATCCAATTTTAGCTGAGCAACTCCCATTAATTGCTAAACCACCAACCATTATTTCTGGTGTTATTTGGTAGGCTGCACGTAAGGTTACCGTATCAGCTTCTTCACCTTCAGATTGATCGGCAACGCCACTAAAGGAGATGCCATAAAATAAATCTTTTATAGGTCTCCCATATAATGTTACATTTTGGCGAGAGATTCTTAGTCCTTTATTATTATCGGCTCCACCAAAACTCTGATCGAGTATTGAATTAAAACCGCGAGTCATTCGATGACCACTGCTGTAAGTATTGTAAGGATCAAACCAGAGTAAATCAGCCCAGGAGAGCTGAATGTTAGCTGTAGAGTTTATGGTATAGGTGAGCGCTGCAGTAGGAATACCTAACTCATAACCTCGTGCATTGGTATCTTCATCCTCGGCCTCTATCTCAAAGAATGCCGTAACATTTTTACTCATAGGCCCTGCTACCATTAATTCAACTTCATGAATGGCACGTGTTTTTGAATTACCGCTATCTTTTTTATCATAGGGTCTACCAACGATTATTGTTGATAATGGAATTTTATCATTCCAACTAAGATCATCTGATATTTTATTTTTTCCTTCTGTAAGCGGAGCAAAACGATAGCCATTCTCTTTAAATTTATGCCCAAAACTATTCAGTGCAGGCCATGCAGTGTGGCAACTTGAGCAAGCCATTTGTTTATCTCGAGCAAAAGCAGGAATAGCTTCAACAGAGGTAAGTAAAAAACTATTTATAATAAGTAGCATCAAAGTCGAAATAGTAACTCTTTGATAATTATTTTTAATATATGTAAACATGACATTCTCCTTTTCTTATTTGAAAACTACCAATCCCCTTTAACACTTTTTTAATTACATATTGATTCATTTCATAATAATAAAGAATGTTTAAGGTAGGTACTCTATTGAACGATTGCCATCTGATGACCCTCTCCAGCTGGCAATACGATTTCACCAATCTTTTTCATTGTTTTTTGATCGACAACCCAGATGACAGGTTTCTTACGACTAGAGATATAAACCTTACCTGTTCCTGTAATAGTATTTAAGTGATATGGCGCAGGCGATAAGGCTAGTTCACGTTTTTCACCTGTTTCAGTGTTTACAGCAACTAATTTATCTTCTTTTTTGCTGCTAACAAATAAAGTCTTACCATCATCACCTAAATCTAATCCATGTACCGCTTTGCCAATTGAATAGCTTTTAAGAATTTTTCCTGATGCTACGGAGATTACCGCGATTTTTCCTGCTCGAGGATTGGTAACATAAATGTTTTTTTGATCTCTTGAAAATACCATATGTTCTGGTGCGGGACCGGATTCAAGTTTACGTTTTATTTTCCAATTTTTAAGATCTATTTCAGTTAAACTATTTTCGCCAGTATTGCTGACATAAGCCGTCGTACCATCTTTTGTTATTAACGTGTAATTTGGAACCTTTCCTGTATCGATGGTTTTAATTACTTTATTTTCTTCAACATCGACCACACTAATATTTCCACGCATGCCATGAGTAGATAAAACATACTTGCCATCTGGTGTTATTGCCTGATGATGAGACCAACCTGATACTGGAATGGTTGCCATTACGTGACCATGTACTGGATGAATAAAGAATAATTTACTGTTAGGTGTGTTTTTTGGTTGACCTTTCTTTACGGGATCTTCTGCAAGACTACCAGCGATAAGATATTCACCATCAGGCGTAGCAACTAAACCATGCGCATTGATAACATCGGTATAGGTTGCGGTTATTGTGTCAGTGGCAGCGTCAACTGCTATGACCTTGTTCGCCGAACCAAGTGGAATATACACAGTTGGGCTAGCATAGCTAATATTTATAGCAGAAAAATATAGTAAAGCCATACCGAGAGTTAAAATTGTTTGTTTCATATTAATATTCTCCATAATTTAAAATTTGTTTTCTTACTTATTAAATTTTTTACGCATATAAGAAATTATTTCCAACAAGTCTTGATCTGTTAACTTTTCATTTCCACCTTTTGGTGGCATGGAAATAGGTGACCCCGGATTAGCAATACCTTTTTTAAGCTTTAACAATAATTCATTAGTGGTTATTTCTAACCATGCACGCGTAACAGATAAATCTGATACGCCAGGCATTGCACCACTACCATCACCATCATGACAGACCATGCAGTTTTCTAAATATAATTTCTTACTTTTACTGTCAGCTAGAATACCTACAGAAATAAACATAAAAACACATATAAGTATCAACCTGTCTTTTAATGAATTACTTTGAAACACTTTCGTTAACCCTCAAGTTCTTTACGTCTACGCTCATATTCTTGTTCTTCTATTTCACCACGTGCATAGCGTTTCTTTAGAATTTCTAGTGGACTGTCTTCAGAAATATTTTTATTTCCTGAGCTAGAATCAGTCGCTGTTTTGATAATCCAAACAAGAACAACAAACAAAATTATCCAAAAAAACCACATAAATCCTCCACCAAACCACATAGCTCCACCATCACTCATCATTAGTAACCTCTTTAAAATCTTTTATATGAATAAATTCTTCAACGGGTACAATAGCTATGACGCCTTCAGTACTCATTCCTCTTGAAACGGTCTTTGCAATTGTGTTTGAAACATTCCTGGCTTCTGTTTCTTCTGTGAAAATTTCGACATGACTATAGTTACTTAGCGTATCTTTTGCGTAATAATTTCTATAATTACCCGAGCCATGTACTTTTGTAATCGTTATTCCAGGTGCACCAATATCCTCTAATTCTTTTTCCACATCTTCGAGTGAAATTGTTGGTATAATTGCTGTTACTTTTCGATAAAACATAAATCACCTCATTCTTAAACTCGTTGACTTTACATCTCTGATATATTTAATCATTATAAGAATTTTCATTTATAATCGAACTCGTTTGAGTCTAAGCGCATTCGTTATGACCGAAACCGAACTAAAGCTCATAGCTGCTGCAGCGATTATGGGGGATAATAAAATCCCCATAAACGGATATAAAACACCTGCAGCAACAGGTACACCTGCTGAGTTATAAATAAAGGCAAAGAAAAGATTTTGTTTAATATTTTTCATGGTGGCACGACTTAGTCGACGTGCACGTACAATTCCGCGCAAGTCACCTTTTACTAAAGTCACACCTGCACTTTCCATCGCAACATCGGTACCTGTCCCCATTGCAAGACCTACATGAGCTTGAGCCAGAGCGGGTGCATCATTAATACCATCACCTGCCATGGCAACAATTTTTCCTTGTCCTTGTAATTTTTTTACAACTGCAGCCTTCTGATCGGGCAATACCTCGGCTTGCACTTCAATATCTAGTCGTTTGGCAACGGCTTCTGCTGTTTTTTGACTATCGCCAGTTAACATTACAATATGTAAGCCTTCTGTTTTTAAATCTTTAATTGCCTCAGGTGTTGATGCCTTAATAGGATCGGCTACACCAATTAAACCGGCAAGTTGTTTGTCGATAGCCAGATACATAACTGTCTGACCTTCCGAACGAAAGTCGTCAGCTTGTTGAAGCACCTCTCTTACATCAATGCCAAGACTCTGCATTAATTTTAAATTTCCTAATCCAATTTCATGTTGATTAACTTTACCGGTTGCTCCCTGACCGGTTATTGATTGAAAATTATCAACATTAACCATTTTTAAGTTTTTATCTTTCGCTCCGCGCACTATGGCTTCGGCTAATGGATGTTCACTCCCTTGTTCCAAACTTGCTGCAGACTCTAAATTTTCTCGTTCGTCAAATCCATTGAGACTTACATTGGTTACAAGTTTTGGTTTGCCTTCTGTTAATGTTCCGGTTTTATCAACAATTAGAGTGTCAACCTTGCGCATTATCTCGAGCGCTTCAGCGTTTTTAATCAGTACGCCAGCCATTGCACCTTGTCCGGTTCCGACCATAATTGAAATAGGTGTCGCAAGACCGAGTGCGCAAGGACAAGCAATAATTAAAACCGCTACCGCATTAACAATTGCATAGGCCAGACTTGGCTCTGGACCCCATAACCACCATACAATAAAAGTAATGATTGCTATAAGTACGACAACCGGTACAAAATAACCTGAGACCTGATCTGCAAGTTTCTGAATAGGCGCTCGAGAGCGTTGCGCCTCTGCAACCATATTCACGATTTGAGATAGCAATGTGTCAGCACCTATTTTTTCTGTACCCATAATCAAGCTACCTGTACCGTTAACGGTTGCACCTATGAGTTTTTCTCCTGCTGTTTTAATTACAGGAACTGATTCCCCTGTTACCATTGATTCATCAACATGGCTTTTACCATCTATTACTATGCCATCGACGGGTATCTTTTCACCGGGTCGTACACGTAATTTATCGCCTACTTGTACATGCTCTAAGGATATGTCTTCTTCAGCACCATCCTCCTTAATTATTCTTGCAGTATTAGGGGCAAGACTGAGGAGCATCTGAATGGCAGCATTTGTACGTGAACGCGCGCGCAACTCTAATACCTGCCCAAGTAAAACCAGAGCAGTGATAACCGCTGCGGCCTCAAAGTAAACAGGTACTGTTCCACCTGCATGTTTCATTGCGATTGGAAAAATTTGTGGGAACATGAGTGCGACAACACTGAATACCCATGCTACTGAAACACCCAAGCCAATGAGTGTAAACATATTCAAATTCCATGTAACAACGGATTGCCAACCACGAACAAAAAAAGGCCAGCCACCCCAAAGTACAACAGGAGTTGCTAGCAAAAATTCGATCCATTGCACGGATCGAATGGAGAGACCATTGGGTAATAACTGTGGAGCCAGATCAGCTATCATAGCGAGTATAAAAACAGGTAACGCAAAAAATGTACTACCCCAAAAACGTCTGCTCATGTCGACTAATTCATCATTTTTTTCTTCGGTAATAATAGTTTTAGGTTCTAAAGCCATGCCACACTTCGGACAACTGCCTGGTACATCTTGTACAATTTCGGGATGCATCGGGCAGGTATACTCTATTTTTGTATCAGTAACAGGGATACCTTTAAGCTCTAAGGCCATACCACATTTTGGGCAGCTTCCTTGCCCTTGTTGTTCGATCTCTGGATGCATGGGACAAGTATAGGTAGCGTTATCATCCACTACATTTAAAACTTCTGTTTGTTGAGCTTTATCTAAATACATATCGGGGTGTTCTTTAAACTTTTGCAAGCAACTGTCAGAGCAGAAACGGAAAGTAGTATTTTTATATATGTAGTGTAACTTAACATCGACATTTACCGTCATACCACAAACTGGATCATGTAGATCAGTAATCATATTATTCTCTTTATATTTTTGATAACGAACATTTGTAGTCCTTAAAAAATTGGAATTAATATTTAGTCTTTAGCTATGAAACTTAATTACGTTTTAGTCGGCTGCCTACAAAACACCATTTAATTTATGATGTAAATCCAACAGCAGGACGTCAATCATGGATTAGTGCCATGATTGAAGTCAGTGTGTTATTAATTAATCGTTATACTCCATGAATTCCATCATCATTTTTTGTTGGCGCATAATTTGTTTCATCATTTTTTGCATATTATTCATACGACTTCCCATCATCATGCCCATTTCTTTATTATCCATTCCTTTTCCCATCATTCCTTTGTCCATCATCCCATCCATAGAACCCATTTGATTCATCATCATATCCATATGATTGCCCATCATTTCTTTTTTCTGGGTTTTATTTTTTGTATTCTCTGCTTTATCCATCATCATATCCATTTGGTTAAAGTTTTTATCTGTTTTCATATCCATATTCATTTCAGCTAAAACACCATAAGCAGGTAATGATAAAATGGCAGTAAGTGCTACAGTTTTAAATGTGTTTTTCATTTTTTTCTTCCTTCAGAGTTATGTTGTAAAAAAAATTATGTTTTTGAACTTGTTCCAATTTCAAGAACCGTATCAGATATAAACTGATATGGCGGTATTTCTAAATTTGTTGGAGCGGGCACTCCTTGATAGACTCGTCCTGCCAAATCAAATCGTGAACCATGACAAGGGCAAAAATAGCCACCAGGCCAAGCGATACCTAAATCTTCTGTTCCAAGCTCGGGTCTGAAATTTGGGATACAACCTAAATGTGTACACAAAGCAATCGTTACAAAAAATTCAGGTCTTATAGATCGGAATTTATTTTTCGCATATTCAGGTTGTTGTGATTTAACGCTCGAAGTTGGATCACTTAATTTATTTAACAATTCACCATTATTTAATTGCTTTAACATTTGGGGTGTACGATGTAATACCCATACAGGCTTTCCTCGCCAAGACAAGGTTACTTGTTGTCCAGGTTTTATTTTTAGATAATTAAATCTCACAGGCGCACCACCACTACGTGCTCGAGCACTTGGATTTATTGAGCTAATAAAAGGTATGAGTAATCCAGCTACGCCAAATGATCCAACGACTGTAGTTGCTCCAACAAGAAACCGACGGCGATCTATTTGAGAAGCAGATATATTTTGATTTGTCACATTCATCACTTACTGTCTGTATCGTGAGAAAATGATTCAATTAATACGCACACTGAATCTCTACTCGGCACACCATCAGCTAAACGCCGCCATTGTCGAACCGCTTTTTCCATTGTTGACTGTAATGAAATCATATTTTTCAGTCGCTGACGGTTTTCACTGAGCCTGCTTTCTATTATCTTTCTAACTAGAGGGCAAGGTGACTTACCTGAAGTTGCATGAGATAAAATATTATCAATCTCTTTAAGCGTGTAGCCCAGACTCTTCGCCTTACGAATAAATATTATTCTGGAAACATCTTTTGAATCGTATAGTTTGTACCCATTCTTAAGGTTCTTAGTTGGTTTAATTAAACCAATTCTTGAATAATACCTGACGGCTTCTGGTGTGACGTTAGCAAGCTTAGTAACATCTCGAACTGTCATGGTTTTCTTATTCATCTAGCCACCGTTATATTTATTAAGAATCGAATCTAAAAGTTATACTTATTGAATTCTTCTATACAGTGAAGTTTAGAACATGTGTGCAACACATAGGTCAATAGCTAATGTATGATTTTTTTATTAATTTATTTTGGTGAAATATACTATTGATAAGTATAAGAAGTGATTTAAATTATTAATTATAAGGTTTTTATTAAAAAATCTTACTTTGCGCCGTACTTTTTAATTAAGCCAATAATAATTGGTATAATTGTAATGGTTCCTAGCAATAATATTGTGATGATCATACGCTGGGTATCATCACTTGCCATTACGCCACCAAAATGGGCTAACAAAAAGCTTGCAGGTAATATTCCAGCAAGTGTCGCTATTGCAAATTGCAAGTAACCTATTTTGGTTAAACCTGCAGCATAACTTATAATGTCGAATGAAATAAATGGAATGAGTCTTGTTATAAAAATAATAAACATTAAATGTTTTTTTGAATGCAAATATTTATATTTAATTCTATCTCCAAAGCGTTTTTGCATTACTTCGTATCCAAGTAGCCTTGAAATGCTAAAGGCCACGAGAGCACCAATTTCCGCACCAATTAAAATATAAAGTGTCCCCCACGTATGTCCATATACCAGCCCTGCCGTAATGGCGATTGGTGCACTTGGTATTGGACTCATAACAATAGCACCAGACATAAGAAGGATTATTAATATTGGCCCCCAAACACCAATCTTTTTCAGTTTGATTTGTAATGCATTTACTTCATAAAAAGAATTCAAAGTACCGGCTTGATAGAAATTGATATAAAGAAAGATAAATATCAGTACAATGGATATTCCTGTAATATATTTTGTTAATACATTCATTTTATATTCCGATTTAATAATCGCGACTTTTCTGTTGTTTAACTCGAATGGGCTTTATACTTTGCATTGGTAAAAATAAAATTTTAATAGGCCATTCACCTGGTAATCTCAACGTAATTGCAATTTTCGTATTGTTTGATATAGCAGACGGAATTTTGCTAGTCATATTCCCTTCCTGACCTGGATTCATTATTAGCATGGATGGTTCTCTGTCACCTGAAATAAACGCAGTCGCCGATGAAAGACTAATATCCATGACCTGATTTAAACTATCTCGCGCCCTTAATATAATAAGATTATCCTGATACTTAAGTGTAAAACTTAACCGCTCAGAAATAGATTTTATTTTCTTGTTATCTTTATATTTATTAACATCCTTTTTAATCTCATAACCTAATAACGAACCGCCCATACCGTGAGAAAATGAATTGGTCAATTGCGAAAAAGATATTATTGCTACAATTTGTAACTGTATATAACGAATTTTCATTTTTTACTTCTTACCCAAGAATTAATGCTGAGAATATACTTTTGCATTATTGTGTTTATCAATTAATAAAACTGAATATTTATCTTTTCGATGGCCTTCCATACCAGGTGATCCCATTGGCATACCGGGTACAGCCAGACCTTTCGCGTCATGCTTTTTAGCTAACAAATTTTTAATATCAGAAGCAGGTACATGCCCTTCTATGAAATATTTTCCAATTTTGGCCGTATGACAAGATTGATATTCTCTTTTAACACCAAACTTTTGTTTAACCGGATTCATGTTGCGTTTATTAATAGATTTAACATTGAACCCAGCAGTTTCTAGATGCTTAACCCACTTCTTACAACAGCCACAGGTAGGACTTTTATATACAATAATATCCGCTGCATTTACTTTATTGCTATTTTGAAAGCTAAAGCTCAATAGAATTACGGAGCTTAATAAAGCTGCTAGTGCAAACACATATTTTTTATTTTTCCGTTTAATTTTAGTCATAATAATCTCCTGAGTGACGACTATTTCAATACATTATCAATTTAAAAATAGATGGCCATGACAAAATCAAAGCCATCCATCCACTTCTTACAGGTTTTTAATGGTTAAAACCAAGCTCTAAAACCGACAACAAATTGTGTGTCATCGGTTTCTTCACCGTCAGCACGCGCATAGTCAGCTGTTTTCCCATATGACTTATTCCAGTTAATGCCGATATAGGGTGCAAACTCACGCGAAACTTCATACCGGAGTCGTAATCCTAATTGAGAATTGGATAAACCTGAGCCAGTCCCTGTTTCTTCATCATCTTTAGAATGAAAGTTAACTTCAGCTTCAGGCGATAATACCCACCGTTGAGTTAGCATAATTTCATATTCAGCTTGTAGCCTTAATCCAATTCGACCTTCATCACCAATAAACAGTGCTGAATCAACTTCGAACCAGTACGGCGCTATACCTTTAAAGCCTAGTGCTAACCAATCACGTTTAGCGGCTTTTGGTTTAGCATCATGTCGCAAACCAATTTGAACATCCCAGTAAGGATCGATTGCTCGGCTATACAATGCCTGAACTTCTAACTCTTCGGTTTCACTATTTACATGTTCAACATCTGCTTTAAACCAAAGCTTGTTTAAGTCTTTCCCTATCCACGCATCGGCTTCTAACACTAATGGATCTTTACCATCAGTGACACGTGTTTCTAATTGATCGATCATGACTTTTGTAATAATCGGATCATCTTCCATTCCACCAGCGAGTGCAGAGCCAGAGAATAGAAAACTAGATAGAAGGCTGCTTGTTACTGCAATTGTTAATTTATTTTTCATGATTGACTCCTCCTATACCACTTCAACTTTACGGAACATGCCAAGCATGTGATAAATTAAATGGCAATGATATGCCCAACCACCCATAGCATCCGCAGTGACCAGATAACTAATTCTTGAACCAGGTTGAACGATGACAGTGTGTTTCCGTGGAATATACTGAGCATCTCCGGTTTCAAGATCACTCCACATACCATGTAAATGAATTGGATGGTTCATCATGGTGTCATTAATGAGATTAATACGAACGCGTTCACCAAATTTAAGTTGCAATGGTTCTGCATCAGCAAACTTAATGCCATTTATTGACCACATATAACGACTCATATTACCGGTTAAATGCAAATCAATTTCACGACTTGGTTCACGTGGGTCAGGTGTTTTATAAAGGTTACGTAAATCGGCATAGGTTAAAACCTTACGTCCATTATTTCGTAAACCTACGCCTGGATCATTTAATTGATATTGTGCGGCATCTGCCCTCATATCAACATGCGGGCCAAACTCAGATTCGGCATGGACAATTTTACGGCTACTACCGAAACCGGCTTTACCTGAACCTATTGTTGGTTTTGACATTTTGGCGTTATCCATTCCCGCCATATCATGACCGCTATGATCTATGGTTTGCTTTTTAGGCGTCATCACCATATTGGCACCACATTTCATTTCCGTATTTTTTTTCTTCTCACTATTACTACTATCTATTTTGATGCTATTCATCGTACCCATATCATGGCCTTCATGACCCATGCCACTCATATCCATACCCATATCACCGTGAGTTAATATTGGAGCCGCATCCATTTTTGGTACATCAATTGTTATAGCAGCATCAGGCGTTAAGGTACCACGTGCATAACCGGTACGATCGATAGCTTGAGAGAAAATACTATAAGCACGATCATCGCTTGGCTCTACGATAACATCATAAGTTTCTGCGACACCAATGCGAAATTCATCAACTGAAACAGGTTGAATGTATTGTCCATCAGTTGCAACGACTGTCATTTTTAATCCGGGAATGCGAACATCGAAGAAGGTCATCGCTGCTGCATTAATAAAACGTAGTAATACTTTTTCGCCGCGTTTAAATAACCCCGTCCACCCTTCTGCAGGTGTTTGACCATTGGTTAAAAAAGTATAGGTATAACCTGTTACATCAGAAATGTCCCGATCTGACATACGCATTTCATTCCACATACCACGTTCTTGCCAAAACTTACCCCAGCCTTTCTCATTTACTTCCTGCCACGCATCACTAATAGTACGTTCACGGAAGTTATAATAGTGACTAAGCTTTTTAAGTTTACGGTATATGTTATTAGGATCTTCGTCACTCCAATCAGAAAGTTGGACAACATATTCCCGATCAAATTTAAATGGATAAGGTTCTTTTGGTTCAACAATAATTGCACCGTAAGCCCCAGTTTGCTCTTGAAAACCCGAATGACTGTGATACCAATAAGTACCACTTTGGTTTAGTTTAAATTGATACTTAAATGTTTCGCCGGGTTTTATGCCTTTAAAACCATCGGCAATATTAGGCACGCCATCTTGCCCACTGGGAAGAATAATTCCATGCCAGTGAATAGATGTATCTTCGGCCATGTTGTTTGTTACGTTAAGTGTAACGGTATCGCCCTCTTTCCAACGTAAAATTGGCGCAGGCACACCGCCATTAATCGCAGTAGCAGTACGTTCTTTGCCGGTGAAATTTACTTTGGTGTAGGCATAGTTAAGATCAAAATTTGTTCCACTTAATTCATCTGGATAAAACAAAGCATCTTTAACTGCCCTGCTTGCATTAGAATCGGCTCTTGCTAAGCCTGAAACACCTAGCCCCATCAAAACACCCCCTGCAACAAGACCTTTTACGAAACGACGGCGAGATTGTGATTCTGGTTCGGCATTAAAGCCAAGACCAGGTAATATAATATTAGACATTGATAAATTCCTCGATCTAATCAGTTAATGTAACTAACTCAAGTAGTAACACACACTGAACTTAAAAATAGATAGTTTATTTGCCAAAAGACTGGCAATTTTTGAGAGACTTATACTCGGGGTGGGCGGAATAAGGATGAAGCTAACGGTTGAACAAAGATAGAATCTGAAGCTGAAGTAAAATCGACTGTAGTGTAACTAAGTCTTGTGATATTTGATATTGGTAAGATAGTAAGCGATACATTCGTGCAGTGTGAAATATCACATTTACATTGATCAGACTGATGCCCCTCACAATGTTTCATTTTCACAGTGTTACTAGAAACAGTCATAGCTTGCTGTATTGAACTGGCATCAGCACTCGCCATTGTATTAGCGTGACTTACTGACGCTATAGTATTTTGCACAGGTGAAATTACCAATACAAATAATAGTACGAAAGATAAGATATTAGCTGACAAAGTTTGCATTCGTAAATCTTAGCCCAAAGTTTGTTACATTACAAAATTAAATTTTACTTGAGCATAGGATTGTTTTTATTAGAAATAGTTCATATAAAAATGCATAAAAATACAATGAGTTATAGATTAAAGTAAAATGAACTGCATTACATCAAACCTAACAAAGTGAAATTCAATCTATTTAGGAAGTTTGTCATCAGCACCTATATCATCAATAATTGGGCAACCATCTTTACTTCCACGGCAAAGATTCAATAACAATCTCAGTTCATTCTGGAGTGTTGTGAGCTCAGTCACCTGACTTTCAATATCTTTAAGTTTATCAGCAGTAAGTTGACGAACACTATTCTTTGCATGTTGCGGATCTTCACGCATAGAAAGTAATTCTTTTATTTCGTCTAAACTAAAATTCATACTTTGTGCGCGTTTAATGAATTTTAATCGGGACAAATCTTTATCATCGTATTGACGCACTCCTGATTCATTACGTGAAATATTGGGTAATAATCCAAATTTTTCATAGTAACGTAGGGTGTCTGCGGTCATACCTATTAATTTAGTGACTTCACCAATTTTATATATAGACATTTATCAATATTCAATAATAAAGAAATATTCGTTTAGTAAGTATAGACCGATAACAATTAAAACCAAACCCGCTATGACTTCAAGACCTTTTTGATAGCGTGACAATACCTTTAATGACTCCAGCCATCCCATGCTCCATGCGCCTAATATAACGGGTATACTCCGACCAAGCGCAAAAGCAAGTAACAAACCAAATCCAAAACTAACAGAGCCGATTGCAGCACTCGCTGTTAAAGCTACCAGTAATGCTGGCGTACAAAATGGACATACTGCAATTGAAAATGGAATACCCAGAAGAAAAGCGCCCCAAATACCGGTTACCTTTTGACCCTTGATACCAAACCACGGTAAACGAATCTTTAACCAGCCAGGCCACATAAACCCCATTAAAATTAACACTGGGCCGAGTACCAAACCCCATTGTCGCCCCATAATACTTTTAACCCATTCACCACCTAATGCAGCCGCCACACCAAGCACAACATGTGTCACAATAAGGCCAGCAACAAAAGCACTTCCAAGTAACAAAGCACGCCGTTCTTCATGGGCTTTTGTAACATAAGCCAACATGACAGGCACAGAAGCAAACGAAACAGGATTAAAGCTGAAAACAAATCCCGCCAGAAAGGCTAAACCAATGCCAGCCCAACTTGCTTGAGTTAATGTTTCTTTGAATTCTGTCATGTTAATTTCAAGTGATGGGACTAATAAATATAAAGCTAACCCAAATAATAATACTGCGGTTAGATAAGGACTGCCTTTTGCGGCTCTGTTTAATAATTCCAGACTATTGTCATTTAATCCTTTGACAGAGGCAATCACCATCGGTGCGGTAAAAAGGGATGAAAATAAAAATCCAGCGAGTGCTGCATAGACAATAGAATCAAGTGTGATGGACATACCGGTAACGATTACAATTAATGGTAATGTACATGCTGGTAATGTTAACCCTAGTTGAATACTGTGTGGCAGGTGTTTTGATTTTGGTAATAGCTTATGAAATTCAAAATGCGGTACGGGTATATAGATAAAACGAGAAACAAGATAAACAATTGCCATTGCTGACAAAATGATACTTGGCAATGTTTCACTCCAGGCTGGTGGTGTTGTGAATAACACGGCAGAAACAAAAATCGTAATTAATAAAAGGCTGCGACTTAACCATACAGAAAGTAAACTTTGGCAGCACAACTTATTATCTTTAGATTGATTTACTTTAACCGAATACAAAGTATGTGTCGCAATAGTACAGGGCTCAAAAAATGCTAACAAACCTAAAAGAACTGATGTGAGAAGTAATAATGTAAGCATTAAGAATTATCCTGACCTATACGAGCCAACAATTCAACTCGAAGTTTTTTTGCGGATGGCAAACTTGAAAAGACTAATTCGTTATCTATCGCGATGGAAGGTGTCGATAATACGCCTAACTCAACGGCATAATCCAACTCTTCAAGAATATTAACTTCTCGCCATTGTATGTTCTCGAAGCCTTCGTCTTCGGTAATATTACGCAACACGTCCTTAGCATGACCGCATTTGCCGCAACCTGGAGATGAAAATACTTCTACTTTAATTGTCATATTGATAACTCCACGTTTATCGTTACTTAGTGCCTTGAATTACTCGCACATCACTCGGTGTAAATCCGGACTTTAAGATCAGTTCTTTTATTTTTTTTACATCGCCTTGCTTACCTGATGTCATAACAATTCGTGCGATACCTTTATCTAGGTTCACTGTAATCCGTTTAATTCCATCAAGTTTCAATAAATTTTTCTCAACATTTCGCACACAAAATTTACAGCTCATGCCACTTATATCAACTTCAAGTTGTTGTTCTTGAGCTATTGCCATTGGTGAACTCCAAAACATGACAAGTAAAAAGATAACACGAAAATTCATATAAACCTCTCTTAATATACTTACAATTCAAGCCATTGCATTACTGGCAAAGCAATGTAAGAAGCAATAAATCCAATACTCCAGATAACTGTAGCGATAAACCAAAGCCTTCGATTCCATGTTTTTGAGCGTTGACATTGTAAAGCAGCAGAAGAATCAACAGGGCACTTCCATCTAGTACGCCATATTAACCAAGCTGACGCAGCAAGAAGGCTGCCTGATATAATAAATATCCATATCTTATTCTCACTTAAGATGATTAATACTGGAAAACTACTAGTAATAGCGGCTACAGTTACACCAAAACCAAGGCTAACAAGCAAAATTGGCAATGCACAACAAAACAATGTACCTGTTGATACAAAAAGCGTTAACCAACTTAACCCTATTCCGGTACGTAGTTCACTGATGTCTTTCATTTAGATTTTCAGCTTTCAAATTCAAGATAGACACAACTCTACTACTTAGAGTTAACTCCAAGTCAAGCATATATATTGAAATAAAACAGATAATTGAAAAATAAACGATAGGTAATAGAAAAACCGATATAGGATATAAATAACTCATTACCTACTTAAAAATCAAACGGTGCAAATCCTATAGTCGAGATATCGATGTTTAGAGTTATTATAGTACCGTATCTTTAAGTTAATTATTTGAGCTAAATAATTGAACTGTAACTCATTAGAAATCAGGACAATGAATATGGAACAGAATAAACCAAAACAAGAATCTGAGAATTCATCATGTGGATGCGGTATACCTGACACTTCGACCCAAAGTGAACGTCGCATTTTAATTATCGTTCTGATACTTAACGGTGGTATGTTCTTTGTTGAGTTTGGTGCGGGACTCATGAGTAATTCAACCGCTCTGATAGCCGATTCACTCGACATGCTTGCGGATGCATTCGTCTATGCAATTGGTTTATACGCGCTTGGACGCTCACAAATTTGGCGCAACCGTGCAGCGTTAATGAATGGATCTTTACAAATGTTACTTGGCATAGGTGTCATTGTTGAAGTTTTTTTTAAATTATCCAGTAATGTATTACCGCATTCAGAAACCATGGGAATTTTTGCTGTTATGGCACTATTGGTTAACACGATTAGCTTTATCCTACTGACACGTTTTCGTGATGGAGATATCAATCTTAGAGCTACATGGATTTGTTCACGTAATGATATGTTAGCGAATATTGGTGTGTTGATTGCTGCAGGATTGGTTTCCTATACCCAGACAGCGTGGCCCGACATAATTATTGGAGTAATTATAGCTGTTGTTATTATTCATTCGGCAAAAAATATAATTACCGAAGCGATTGTAAAACAAAAGCAATCAACAAGTTGATTTTAATAAAAAGAAAAAATTAATTTTTTAAAAAGTTTACCGGATGAAGATCTTAACACTATGTACACTCTAAACCTTAAATATAAAAAATCCGTTTATGTAATAATTAAACTCAATCTATCTACCGAAGTGAAAACTCTAAAAATTTAGTTTTTAAAAATAACAAGCCGGTAATACATGAATAAAAGGGTTACCAGCTTATTTGGCTTGTTATATCTAAAAAGTTATATATCCTCTTCCAAACAGAACCCAACACTTGCGGATTTGTAACGGCCAATAGACTGAGTATTTAAAGTAGAACGGTCCCTTGCAACGACCCTAACAACATAACCACAATCTTTCATACCCATTGCATCTAGAGACCAACTATTACCAGGTAACGGCGCCGTATTCACTAAGCCTGAATTTGGAACGGGTATCGCTGTTCCAGCAGGATTAACAGCTGGTTCAACACCCAATACATATTTTAAATGCAATATTTAATTATTTAGTAGGTGCCTTTTTAATCTTGTCAAAAAATATTCTGACGATATCTGAGCGTGTAATCATCCCGACGACATGACGTAAATCATCACAGACAACAATGCGTTTAATTTTATTTTCCTTCATCAACGCCAATACTTCGTGAAGTGTTTGTTCAGCCGTAACGGTAATAATATCAGTTATCATTAAGTCAGCCACGCAGCCGTTCGGTTCGATTAATTCCACAGGATGGGAAAACATATTTTCTAAGGTCTGCCATACGCTCTGCGTAGGATGATTAGCTGGTATACCTAATGCACGTAAAAAATCGGCTTCAGTTATAATGCCTATCAGTTGCTCTTGTTCATCTACAACCGGAACACTACTAATGCGGTGTCTAACAAGTAAATGTGCTGTCTCTGCAAGTGAAAAGTCCGGCAGTACAGTTACAACAGGATGACTCATTATTTCAGTGACAATATGATTTTCTCTTACACGCAGTCGCGAATATTTACTTGCTCTATCATACACATTCATAAGGTCATCAACTGTTATATCCAGATAGGTATCAACTTCTTTTAGCGCATTAATTAAATCTTCACGTAACAGATTATTTGCATTTAAGTTTTTCATATAGACTCCTTCATCGTGCTTTTATCATGAGCTTATTCATTTTTTTCAATACGTAACCATGTTCCTTCATTCAAAAAGACTTCATAGCGTGCCCATTGAGAAAAATCATCTACGGTTGCACTGCCTGTTTTGTAAAGATTTTTGCCTGCAACAATTCTATAAATCACTTTATCCGTTGACGATTTAACTTCCTGTGGCATATCAATAATTTCTCTAACTTGCCAAAACGATCCGTAATGACCATTGCTATAACACTGCCCTACTTTAATTTTTAATGGATCAATCGTTGCGCTTTGTGATTGCTGCTTGGCTGTACGATAGATTTGTTCCAAATCATGGCCACTAATGTCAATGATTCGGTTCATGGATTTTAATGCCGTTTCTAAATCATCACGCGTGAGTCGGTCATCTTCGATATGTGTCGATGTTGAAATGGGTAGTTCTTGATTGTTACTGCTGTTTTTCCAAGAAGCAGGATAACGGCGTTGAGCAAACGGATAATTAAAAACGATAGCGATAATAATAATGGTAACCGCACTAATTAATACGGGTGTAAAAACATACTCATAACCTAATGAGTGAAAGCTCTCACCTCCTACAACTGCGGTTAATGCGGTTGCTCCCCCTGGTGGATGAAGACAGAGTAAGTAATGCATTGCACCGATCGATATGGCAACGGCTAGTGAACCAGCAAGTACAGTATCTGGAATCCACTGAGCGCAGGCAACGCCAATAATGGCAGATACAGTATGCCCACCGAGCACTGGCCAAGGCTGAGAGAGTGGCCCATGTGGAACGGCAAACAGTAAAACGGCTGAAGCTCCCAACGAAGCAACCACTAGAACAACACCATTTGAACCGATAATATGATTGTTGATTATGATAACGGCCAGCATTCCCGCTAGGCCACCGAGTCCTGAAACCCACTTTTCGAGGTGGCCGGTTTTATTTGTGCCGAAAAACCTAGATAACCATTGTGAAATGGTACTTCTCGTTAACATGTTACTGCCCCCAAGTTAAGCTGCTTGGTGTTAAAAATGTGAGATCGATTAATTGCTTCATATTGGTGCGATTCTCAGTGTATTAATGAATTCATATAATATAAGACAATATTAATGAATAACAAACGATATATAATGGGTTATAATATCGATATTATCGATATAAAGGTTTTACACATGGATATTGACCAAGCACGAACTTTTCTAGCGATTACCGCAAACGGTAGCTTTATTGAAGCGTCTCGACACTTACATCTGACTCAATCGACTGTTAGTGCACGTATTCAGCGCTTGGAAGAAGAGCTTAATGTACGTTTGTTTGTCCGTAATCGATCCGGTGCCAGTCTTACCACTGAAGGGAAACGCTTTCTCGAATATGCCAAGAGACTTGTGTTAACGGCTGAACAGGCAAGAGACGAAATTAGTTTGCCAGAACGATTCCTCGCAAGTATTCGAATTAGTGGTCGTATTGCACTGTGGGAAGGATTTTTACCGAGCTGGGTTGGACTAATGCGCAGCCGAGCGAATGATGTTGTTATTCGAAGTGAAATAGGATTCGAAGAAGACTTAATGCGCCGCATGATTGAAGGCACATTAGACATTGCTTTAATGTACACCCCCACTCACAGTCCGGGGCTAATTGTCGAACATCTTTTCGATGAAACATTGGTGCTTGTGAGTACCCGCCCTGACGATACCGAGCCAGCTGAAGATTACATATATATAGAATGGGGGCCAGGATTTTATAATCAGCATGCCCAAAGTTATGCTGAACTTGAACGTCCACCGCAAATTGCCAATATCGGTTGGCTTGGTGTTCAACTGATATTGGCAAATGGAGGCAGTTGTTTTTTACCGATTCGCATGGCGACATCATTTATTAAGGCTGGGCGTCTGTATCGAGTACAAGGTTCACCTGAGTACACTCACCCCGCCTACATGGTTTATCCACGTGAAACTGATAATCCTTTTATTGAGCAAGCGATTGATGGTTTACGGGAAATTGCATTAAAAGAACGTACAGTTAGATAAAGTCGTTAAGTTAATCTACTCAAATTAATTTATATAAGTAACAATATTAAAATTAGTTATAAAAATAAAAAAGTCGGTAACACTAGAACAAAGTGTTACCGACATATAGGTTTAGTATAACGAAGTGTTATGTATCATCTTCCAAACAAAACCCAACACTTGCGGATTTGTAACGGCCAACAGACTGACTATTTAAAATAGAACGGTCCCTTGCAACTACCCTAACAACATAACCACAAGCTTTCATACCCGTTGTATCTAGAGACCAACTATTACCAGGTAACGGCGCCGTATTCACTAAGCCTGAATTTGGAACGGGTATCGCTGTTCCAGCAGGATTAACAGCTGGTTCAACACCCAAACTGTAACTTTTTAGATTATCATCCGTCGCAACGAAATCACCACTAATGGTTACACCGGAGAAAAACTTACCACAGTCACCTGCTCCGCTTGTTATAGTAATAGATGCATCGGGGCCAGTGTTATCAAGCTGAATCATTTGCGTATCTGTGCCTACAATAGTGTTAGCTGCATTATAGGTGGTTAACTTAACGATCCATTTTTCATCACCTGTGCTATCCCATTGTGCAAGTAAGCCATTAACATTATTAACATGATTAACGTAATTAAATCGACCTGTTGTTACATCAGCAAAGTGCTCGAACGTTGTACCATTAGAACGCGTTAACGTCAGTTTTGTGACTAACGTTGTTGGTGCACCACCCAATGCCGGTGTGACTTCTACTTTATAGGAATGACCCAGTAACGGTGCGCCTTGAACTGATACACGTAATCCAAATGGGCAGGCTCGACCTAGGTTATCCGGTGGTAGGTTATTTGTTGCAAAGACTGCATCGGAGGTTGTCATTCCACTTGCATTATCAATAAAAGATACAGGTATACCACCCAGTATTGCAATCTTACCTGCAGGTGCGCCAGCAACGGGTGATACATTAATTATCGTTTCTTCACGGTTACCCCATGCTGGAATAGTGTTTGGGTTGTTACACGGTGCGGCAACATTCCAAGATAAAATTGCGCGAATCTTCACAACTTTAGAACCATCAGAGCATTTCTGGCGATATGCATCTAAATCAATTGGTAACCTTACAGCATAATGAATCCCTTCAACTGGAATACTAGAGAGATCATAGGTTCGTACACTTGTACTGCCTAGACATGTTTCAAAGCTACCATTACCATCAAAATCAGCCCAACATGCTCACGACTACCGTTAGTACATAACCCGCCTGAATAACCGGATGATTTTTTAACTTGAACAATACCAACAAGCGTGTCGGGCGTATTCGGATCTAACCCGATACACTTCAGTTCTTCATAACTAATATTGCCATCTTTGCTTGGAAACAATAAATCATTAATGTCTGGTGAGATATCGATGTCTGGATAAAATGTATTAAAGTTTTCAGCGGTTAAACTCGATTTAGAATTTGAAAAATTCATCAACTCTTTAAACGCAAATCGATGCACAGGGACTTTTTCCTTCTTATAAAGATTAGATAACGCCGGCGCATCTAGATTTATCTTTTTCGTTGGTAGGCTAAACGCAGGCTCTATAATATCAAGTAATGGAATTTTTTGATTTAACTCTAAAGTAAAATCACTTGGAAATATAAATCGTCTTGGTTCGACTTGTATTGTCGCTTCGTTAACGTTACCCCATACAGGATTCCAGTTTGGTTGATTTGCCGGTGGTGGATTATTCCAAGATAAAATAGCACGCACTTGAATCAAGTGTTCAGTAAAACAAAGTTTACGTTTAATGCTAACTGGTAAAGAAACGGCATACTCGAGGCGCTTTCTACCTGATGTACCTTCTGGGATATTATGTGCTTGAAAACTCGTCATCCCTTCGTCTTGCCACGACGCACCATCGTCAAAGGACAAGTAGAATCGCACATACTCCGACGTGCCGATACCACAAATATCTGCGCCGTAACCTGAAGGCTGATAAACATACACTACCGCTTGGAGATGATTTTGTTGAGGATGGTAGCCAACACAACCCAATTCTTCATAAAAAGTATTACCTTTAATTGGTAATACAGGTTTAAATTGTTTATTGCCTAAATTACCAAAATAATTAGGATTTGATAACAGAAGTGTTTTAAATCCGGAACGTTCTTTTACAAACGCATCTTTACTCATACCTTTAACTGTCTTTTCACTCATAATAATATTCCTTTTATTAATAATTATTCATACTTGAGTAATTAAAATATCATTATGGAAAAGCAGATTCTGTAAGTATTTGAAGGCTTATAGTGTGTATAAATAACAGTTTTTAGTTAGAGGCAGAGGGTTTTAAAGTTTATCTATATCATTCTACCGCCCTTGTTCTGTTTCTATGATTTTCTACTTCTGCTTTGTTTCTAATTGGCTTTTATGAAAGTCCGATATACTTACCCATCAAGGCGGATTTCAGTTCAATGTAACGCTTACAAAGCGATAAATAGCTGCTTTCATCACAAATCTTGATCCATATCATTTTTAATATTTGTTAACTATGTAAGTATAAGGGCGTTAACACTAGGAGGTGTAGCAAATGAATACTTATATAAAACCTTTATTATTAATATTCACATTAGGCATGACCTTACCCGCAGTCTCGGTTTTTGCTGAAGAGCAAGTATACGGTTGGCAATTGATGTCCGTACAAGAACGAAACGAATTCCGCACAAAAATGCAAAATATGAAGACTGCAGAAGAGCGAAATCGTTTCAGAATGAAGCATCACGAACAGATGGAGCAACGCGCTAAGTTACAAGGAAAGACCTTACCTGATATGCCACAAAATCGAAGTAACATGATGGATGGACGTGGAATGGGTGGCGGTGCAGGCCCTGGTGGTGGCGGTGGCCGCAAGTAATCGATTAGATTAGCTGTTGACTACTATGTAAATGAAGGTTAGTAATTAAACCTGACAGGATTATCATCGTTGGAATTTATTCTGGCGATGATGATTTTTTTAAATTGTTAGTGCGAAATTAAGACCTTATTCTAGACTTTAATAAACACTCTTTACTAAAAAAGATGTTAAGTAATCAAGAGAATTAGATAAAATTTTGAAAGCGATGCAGATAAAAAAACGACTACTGTTAGGCTATTTATTGATAGCTTATATCGTCATGCAATCGTTGTCAGGATTTTTGCATATGCACTCGCATAATTCAGAACAGGAACCCAATGTTGCTCATCATCATTACCCTGTTTTGTCTTTTAGTGATGAACATAGTTTTAGCGAATCTTCGGATGGTCTCGTAGAACTTAGTTTAGAATCTGATGGAATATCTGCCAGCAAGGTATTTTCACCTTTGGTGGCTATTATTTTACTGACGACTGCCCTACTTAGCTCCATCCACAGAATCAGTCGGTTATATTATTCCTCTGTGGTTTTTCATTTAACCCGACGGTTACAATATCGAACTCCACCCCTAAGAGCTCCACCTTTACAAAAAATTTAATTTATAACGCGTTTTTACAATGCGTGTCTTATTTTCAAATTTAAATCGTAATCAGGGGTATAACCCAATGAATAATGTAATAACACGTAGCATTAGT